>Ga0102589_1000505_pt1 | contig 79029 bp, 88 predicted proteins | sample AraplaMF_Col_mLB_FD_76858 | JGI IMG/M metagenome (GOLD analysis project Ga0102589, IMG submission 76858) | Arabidopsis root microbial communities from the University of North Carolina, USA - plate scrape MF_Col_mLB | ecosystem: Host-associated > Plants > Roots > Endosphere | place: USA...
ATGGAAGAACGCCTTTTCGACAGCTCGCACGCGGCGCTGGTGTTCGCGTTCAACTACTCGGGCCAGCAGTACCAGGCATCGGCCATGAACAAGGCCATGACGCCGGCTATCGGCTCGGGCAAGGGGCTGATCGGTGTCGACGGCGCTGCGCAGGCCGGCATGATCCGAAACGAGCTGGGCATGCTGCCCGAGCTGCACCAGGCGGTGCTGACCGCCCGCACTGCGCCGCGCGACATCCCGTGCGACTGCGGGCGTCCCTGCTGTGCCGCGCGCAAGCCCAACCCGGAATGGAACGCGGCCATCGGCTGGCTGACCGACCGGGCCATGCAGCAGCTGTCCGGCTCGTTCTCGCACTACCGCGTGCGGCGGTCCATCTTGGAGAAGATCTTCGGCGTCCGCGTCGACCTGCAGCAGATCGCCGAGGACTGCGGCGCGCACCGCAACACGGTGAGCGCCCAGAACGCAAAGCTGAAGCTGTGGATCGAAGGAGAGCGGAAAAAGGGCCTCGCCGCGGCGCCCGGCGTGGAGTCGGTGGCGTGGCTGGCGATCGACGGCCGGCTCATGGCAGCGGGCATGGTTGCCCTCAAAGAGCAGGCCGAAGCGTAGGCTGTTTTCGAGTTTTTCTTGACATTGTGCATTTCGTGCACAAAAATGCCCCTCATTCGATACACCTACGAATTACGTCCAGAGCCCGCGCAAGCGGGCTTTTTGCATTTCAGACCCGCTATTCGCGCGGGCCATCGCCTTTCAAGAATTGGCTTAGGCGATCCAACTTCGGGCCGATTGCTGCGCGCTTAGCCTCGATATCAAAGTCGGGCGGCGCTTCAATTGGCTTCGCCACGCCGCACAGCCCCTCCAGGTAAGAAGTGAGGGTGCTGACGGATTGAACAAAGCGGGCACGAATGTATGGCACTTCAATCTTGTGTCGCAGCACGAGGGCCATAACAAGCTTTTCAACCTTCGCGTGGGCAAAAGTCATCGGTTCAGAGTTGTGCGCGAACACATTGCGTATGTCACGTACGCGCTTTAGCTCTGACCGGACATTGGCGGGGATGAGCCCGATCGCGTAAGCCATGTTAATTCGCGAAGATAAGCTCCCGAGCGGCCCGGTGTAATCGAACAGCTTCGTCCGAAGTTCGCTATTGAGGCGCAATGTCGCCTTCAGGAGATCGGCTAACTGATCGTCGAGAAATGCTCCTGCCATGAGAGCCGCTCCTCGATCGGATTCCGATTCCATGAGGCGGCGGAACTCCCATATGCGTATGAACCGTTGTTTCCCTTCCGGCGTCAATCCCGCAAGCGTATGAGATAGGGCCTTGTTCAAAAGTGCCCCTCTCATCGTATTGTCGTCATGTGGCTGATAGTTGTTTGGTTCGTCGTTCATAGGTCGGGCCCGTTAGATGCACGTCATTATGGACCAGTCGATAGCATTTTTACCGCGTATGAAAAAGGCCGATCAGCTCACAATCCGCTACCGCGCGGCTGACGAGCTGGTCCACTATGAGCGCAATGCACGGACGCACAGCGCCGCCCAGGTCGAGCAGATCAAGGCGTCGCTGCGCCAGTTCGGCTGGACCAACCCGGCGCTGACCGCCGGTGACGACCTGCTGGCCGGCCACGGTCGGCTCGAAGCGGCCACGCAGATGTGGGCGTCTGGCGAGAACATCGCCAACTGCCCGGTGCCGGGCCAGGTCCCCACAGTCGACCTGTCGCACCTTTCGGCCGACGAGCGCCGCGCGTACATCCTCGCGGACAACAAGCTGGCCGAGAACGCCGGCTGGGACGTCGACCTGCTGGCGGCCGAGCTCGTCGACTTGCGTGATGCCGAGTTTGACTTGACGGTGATCGGCTTCTCGCCTGACGAACTCGGAGATCTGCTTGACGCGCCCGGGGCGACGCCAGGCACTGCACGTCGGTCGCTGGCCGAGCAGTTCATGGTTCCGCCGTTCAGCACGCTCAACGCGCGCGACGCGGCATGGCAGGAACGCAAGGCTGCATGGTTGGGGCTGGGTATCCAGTCCGAACGGGGGCGCGACGCGCCGGCCTATGCGTCGGCGTCGGACCACCAGAAGGCCGAGCAGTGCGCCACGCCCCAGCACCGCACCAGCGTCTTCGACCCGGTGCTGTGTGAGCTGGCCTACCGGTGGTTCTGCCCGCCGGGCGGCCTGGTGCTGGACCCCTTTGCCGGTGGCAGCGTGCGCGGCATTGTCGCGGCGCGCCTCGGGCGCCCGTATGTGGGCATGGAGCTGCGCGCCGTCCAGGTCGAGGCGAATCGTGGCCAACTGCACCTGGTGGAGACCGAAGACCCAGCGCCGGCCTGGCACGTGGGCGACAGCCGGCAGATCGCACGGCGCCTGCCTGATGTTGAGGCCGATTTCCTGTTCTCGTGCCCGCCGTATGCAGACCTGGAACGGTATTCGGACGATCCGGCGGACCTGTCCACGATGGACTATCCGGACTTCATGGAGGCCTACCGCGAGGTGATCGTCGGTGCCGTCAGCCTGCTGAAGCCCGACCGATTCGCCTGCTTCGTGGTCGGCGACGTGCGCGAGAAGCGCGGCACGGGCCCGTATCGCAATTTTGTGTCGGACACGATCGATGCCTTCATCGATGCCGGCATGCGGCTGTACAACGAAGCCATCCTGCTGACAGCACTGGGCAGCGCCCCGATCCGCGCGGGCAAGCAGTTCGCGGCCAGCCGGAAGCTGGGCAAGGTGCACCAGAACGTCCTAGTGTTCGTGAAGGGCGACTGGAAGCGCGCCGTGGCGGCGTGCGGGGAAGTTGTGATCGCAGACGAGTTGATTCCCGTCGCAGAGACGCAGTGATCACTGCAGCTTGTAGAAGAGTACTGCGGCACCTATCCCGAAGCAGATCATCGACAGGAAAATGAAGCCCTCCAGGGATTTCTGTATCTTTAGCTCGCACATCTCGGGATGCCCGCAATCGTCAATGTTCAGCGCCAGAATCTGATGGGCACGCTGCTGTTGGATCTTGCGCATTCCGGTGACCATGCTGCACGCCGCCATGGTCAGTCCTGCGACGAACCACCAAAAGCTACTTCCGATCACCCGGATGCTCGAAGCAAACGACGAGCTAGCGGCAACGGTTGCTGAGGCTGCCAATCCAAGTCCATTGAGCACCACCATGTGCTTCACGATCTCAAGCTTCCACGTCCAGTACTGATTCAGCAGCGTGTTATAGATTGCTATCTTCTCGGCACGGTCGGCCACTATGACCTTCCGCTGTAGTTCAGATGGTTGCGCGCCGGCCCATACGATTACAGCGCGAATGGCATTCTTTACCAGTTCCATGTTGTCGGACGTGAACAGAGATTCGACTCTTGACGGTAAATGGGGCGCGAGTCTGAACCCCCGAAAAGCTGGGTGTCGTTGACCTATACACGAAATGGCAGGACGCAATCCATTCACGCCCACCGAGGCAGACCGTAAGCTGGTCAGTTCTCTGGCCGGGTTCGGTGCCCCCCACGAGTACATCGCCAGCCAGGTGATCAACCCGCAGACTCGCAAGCCAATGACGGCCAAGACGCTGCGGGTGCATTTCCGCGCCGAGCTGGACACAGCGAAGGACAAGACAAACGCCCTGGTGGCGCAGGCCCTGTTCAAGCAAGCCACCGGCACGGGCAAGGGCGCAGTCACTGCGGCCATCTTCTGGATGAAGACGCAGGCCGGGTGGAAGGAAACGCCGAAGCGCATCGAGCTGACAGGGGAAGACGGCGGGCCGGTCGAGCAACGAACCACCGTCGTCGATGAAAAACAGGTCGCAGCCGCTGTCGCGAAACTCGAAGACGAGTATTGATCCGTCCGTAGAGCGCGCCGTCCTGAAGGCGAAGTGCGAGCGCGACCACCTGTTTTTCAGCCGGTACTTCTTCAAGCACCGGCAGGGCATCAAGTTCCGCGTCAACTGGCACCATGTGCTGATCGCGGACACGGTGCAGCGTGTCATCGATGGCGAGCTGAAGAACGTCGTCATCAACGTCCCGCCCGGCTCGTCGAAGACCGAACTGGTGGCGATCAACCTGATCGCCTGGGGCCTCGCAGTGAACCCGCGTGCTCGGTTCCTGCACATCTCGTATTCGGATGACCTGGCGCTGCTGAACAGCGAAACGGCGCGGGAGATCGTCCAGTCGGACGAGTTCCAGGCGCTGTGGCCGCTGTCCATCGCGCCGGACGCGAAGTCGAAGAAGCGCTGGAACGTCATCGCTGACGGCAAGAAGGCCGGCGGCGTGTATGCGGTGTCGCTGGGTGGCCAGATCACCGGCTTCCGCGCCGGCCACATGACCGATGGGTGGCAGGGCGCCATCATCATCGACGACCCGCTGAAGGTCGAAGACGCGTACAGCAAGCCGAACCGCGACAAGGCGAACCGCAAGCTGCTGTCCACGGTGAAGAGCCGGAAGGCCAACCCGGACACGCCGATCATCGTGATCATGCAGCGGCTGGCCGAGGAAGACCCGACGGGCTTCATCAAGGCCGGCAAGGTGCCGGGCGACTGGGAATACATCGAGATCCCGGCGCTGATCACCGACGAGTACGTCGAGCAGCTGCCCGAGCGCGTACGCGCGATGGTGGAGCTTGGCGAGAAGGATGAAGACGGCCGATTCAGCTACTGGCCCTACAAGGAACCACTCGACGACCTGCTGGCCAGCGAAAAGGCCGACCGGTACGTCTTCAGCGGGCAGTACATGCAGCGCCCCAGTCCGCTGGGCGGCGGCATCATCCGCAGTGCCAACTTTGGTCGGTACACGGTCGCGCCCGAGCTGCACAAGCGCGTCATCTACGCCGACACGGCGCAGAAGACCGCCGAGCGAAACGACTACAGCGTGCTGCAATGTTGGGGTCATGGGAAGAACGGCCGCATCTACCTGCTGGACCAGATCCGGGGCAAGTGGCCGGCGCCTGAGCTGCGGAAGAAAGCCATCGACTTCTGGAACAAGCACCTGCCGTACGAATTCCACTTCGGCGCGCCGCTGGTCAAGATGCGCGTCGAGGACAAGGCCAGCGGCACCGGCCTGATTCAGGACATTCAAGCGTCGGGAACCATTCCGGTCGAAGGGATCGAGCGACATCGCGACAAACTGGTGCGCGTGATGGACGTCGTCAGCTACATCGACGCTGGCCTGGTGATGATCCCCGAGTCAGCGGAGTGGGTGAGCGATTTCACGCAGGAATGCGACGCCTTCACCCCCGACGAAACGCACGCGCACGATGACCAGATCGATCCGATGGTGGATGCGATCAATGACATGCTGGCCGGCGGCCGGTCGCTGGACATTTGGACAAAACTCGGACAGCAATGAACCGCAATCAACGCAAAGCGCAGCAACGGGCGCAGAAGGCCAACGTGGCCGCGTCCGCCAACGCCAAGCGCTGGATCAGCGGCGATAGCTTTCAGAACTTCGAGGCGCGCGTCGGCCTGGGCACGAACAACCAGGCATCGCAGTACAGCTACGGCTTCGACTTCATCAGCCGCAATCGCATCCAGATGGAAGCGATGTACCGGTCGTCGTGGGTGGTTGGCCAGGCCGTTGATGTGGTGGCCGAGGACATGACCCGCGCCGGCATCGAGATCGGCTCGGATCTGCCGCCCGACGACAAGGACAAGCTGAACGCCGCGATCGAGGACATGGCGCTGTGGGACCGCATCTGCGACACGATCAAGTGGGGGCGGCTGTACGGCGGTGCGCTGGCGGTGATGTTGATCGACGGGCAGAACCCGGCCACGCCGCTACGCCCGGAGTCGGTGGACAAGGATCAGTTCAAGGGCCTGCTGGTGCTGGACCGCTGGATGGTTCAGCCCACATTGGAAAACCTGGTCACCGAGCTGGGTCCGGACCTGGGCATGCCGAAGTACTACGACGTCGTGGCCGACAGCATGGCGCTGCAGAATCAGCGTATCCACCACAGCCGGGTGCTGCGCATCGATGGCGTGGACCTGCCGTACTGGCAGAAGATCGCCGAGAACCTGTGGGGCCAATCGGTCATCGAGCGGTTGATTGACCGCCTGGTGGCATTCGATAGCACCACCATCGGTGCGGCGCAGCTGGTCTACAAGGCGCATCTCCGCACGCTGAAGGTCGAGAAGCTGCGCGAGATCATCGCCATGGGCGGCCCGGCGCTGGAAGCGCTGATCAAGAACGTCGACATGATTCGGCGGTTCCAGTCGAACGAGGGAATGACGCTCGTCGATGCCGCCGACGACATGCAGACCGATACGTACCAGTTCTCGGGGCTCGACAGCGTGCTGATGCAGTTCGGCCAGCAACTATCCGGCGCGCTGCAGATTCCCCTGGTGCGCCTGTTCGGGCAGTCGCCAGCGGGGTTGAATTCGTCGGGCGAGTCGGACCTGCGCACCTACTACGACAACGTCAACCAGCAGCAGGAACGCCGCCTGCGCCGGCCCATGACCCGCCTGATCGACGTGCTGGGCCGATCCGTGCTCGGCCGGGCGCTGCCCGAGGGCTTCGCCTACAGCTTCCGCTCGCTGTGGCAGCTCTCCGACACCGAGAAGGCGCAGAACGCCAAGACGTTGACCGAGGCAGTCACGCAGGCCTACGACACTGACCTGATCGACAAGCCCACGGCGATGAAGGAACTGCGCCAATCGAGCCACAGCACCGGGGTGTACACCAGCATCACGGACGAGGCGATCGAGGAAGCGGAAAACGAGCCGCCCCCGGCGCCGGACATGGAACTACCTGATGACCCGAACAACGGACCGGAAGCGCCGCCGCAATCCGGTCAGGACAAGCGGACCGGAAAGGGTGTATCGGACGCAGCTCCGACAGGTCGCGCACCAGGTGGGCGTGTTGGTCAATGGCTTTCCGCCTGGCGAGCCCGCCGTACTGCCAACGATTGAGCAGCTGCTGCAGCGGTACGCCGAGGCGCTGACGCCGTGGGCCGAGCGCACTGCGGCCGAAATGCTGACCGAGGTGAACCGGCGGGACGAGACGGCCTGGATGCAGTACTCGACCGACCTGTCCCGCGCGCTGCGGCACGAAATTCGGACCGCGCCGACGGGCGCCACCATGCAGGCCCTGATGGCCGAGCAGGTGACGTTGATCAAGTCGATTCCGCTCGACGCCGCTCAACGCGTGCACAGGCTGACCATCGAGGGGATCGAGGACAGCACCCGGGCGTCGGAGATCTCCAAGGCCATCCAGGCGTCGGGCGACGTGGCTAAGAGCCGCGCCGACCTGATTGCCCGGACTGAGGTCGCTCGCACGGCATCGACGCTTACCGAGGCGCGCGCGCTGCATGTCGGATCGCCAGGATATTTCTGGCGGACCTCTGGCGACGGCGACGTGCGCGAGTCGCACCGCGAAATGGAAGGCAAGTTCGTGGCGTGGAGTGACCCGCCGATGCTCGACGGGATGAAAGGCCACGCCGGCCAGTTCCCGAACTGCCGCTGCTACCCCGAACCGGTGATTCCGGAGGACTGACATGGCCGCAACTGTCTCCACGGCGCTGATCGTCTGCGCGCTAATCATCTTCCCGACCCTCGCAGTCGGCTTTGTGATGGCCGCCTGCGCGATCCTGCTGGACCACTGATATGCGCTTCTTCACCGTTCAAAAGCTCGGCCCGAAGCGGTCGCTGACGCCAGAAGGTTTCCTGCTTTGCGAGGAAGTGCCCGTCGCGCGGACCGGCGAGATGCTCTACGCGCCTGGTGAAGTCCCGGTCGAGCCGGGCCCCGACGGCCTGATCCGCATCAGCCGGACGCCGGAAGAGGTATTCCGCGACGCCACCATGGCCAGCTGCATGGGCAAGGACGTCACTCTGCACCACCCCGACGACTTCGTGCAGCCGACCAACTATGCGTCGCTGACCCGCGGCGTGATGCTGAATCCGCGCCGTGGCGACGGCATCGCCGATGACCTGTTGGTGGCAGACCTCCTGATCAAGCATCCGGATGCCATCAAGGCAGTGCAGGAAGAGCACATCGAAGAAGTCAGCCTCGGCTATGAGGCGGACTACGAACAGGTAGCACCCGGCCGCGGGGTACAGCGGAATATCGTTGTCAACCACGTAGCCCTGGAAGAGCGAGGCCGATGCGGCCCCCGCTGTGCCATCGGCGATAAGGAATCCGAAGACATGAAGACCACCGACAGCAAGCCCAAGGGTAAGCGCACCTGGCTCGACCGCGTGCGCACTGCATTCAAGGCACAGGATGCCGAAGCACTTGAAGAAGCCCTCGAGGAGTCCAATACCACGGACGCCGAAGAAGACGACCCGGACGAAGGCAAGGGAGGCAAGACTGGCGACGCCACGTCCGTGCTTCTGAAGACGATCCTGAAGCGCATGGAAGCCCAGGACGCTGCTATCGCTGCGCTGGGGAAGCGCCGTGCAAAGGATTCGGAGAAGGAAAAGACCGACGACGAGGACGACGACGAAGACCCGACTAAGAAAAAAACCGGCCACGACGGCGATCTGACACAGGCCGAGACGGCACCCACGCTGAACCAGTCGGAAGTCGACTTGTACACCGGCGACTCGGCGGCCAGCATCCTGTCGCGCGCGGAGATCTTGGCGCCAGGCATCAAGCTGCCGACGTTCGATGCAGCCACATCCACCAAGGATCGCGCCACCGCGCTGTGCAAATGCCAGCGCAAGGCGCTCGACACGGCATACGGCACGAACGCTGGCAAGGCAGCAATCACCCCGTTCCTGGGTGGCAACAAGGCCGACTTCGAGAAGCTGCCCGCCGGCCTGGTACATGCGGCCTTCATGGGCGCCAGCGAGCTGATCAAGGCGCAGAACAACGGCCGCGTGCACGACAGCGTGGCGAAGACCAGCGATTTCGGCAAGGTCAGCAGCATTGCCGAGATGAACAAGCGCAACGCCGAATTCTGGGCCAAGCAGTCCGGCCAATAACCAAGGGAGTCCCGACATGGGCAACGCAATCCTGTTCCGCATGGCCTCGGGTATTCCCGGGGATATTTCGCGCCGCTCGGCGTCCACTGTTGAGGCTGCCGCGCTCGATGCTGCCTTTCCGTTCCCGGCCTATGGCGTTCCTGCCAAGAAGGTCAACGGCAAGCTGCGCCCCGTTGCCGCCGGTGACGCTGCATCGGTAGTCATCGGCTGGTATGTGCGGCCGTACCCTACGACTGGCGGCGCGGCTTCCGATCCGCTCGGCACGGCAACGCCCCCGGCTTCTGGCATTGGTGACCAGATGCGCCGGGGTTACATGACGGTGAAGAACAACGCTGGCACCCCGGCAGATCGAGGCGTGGTCTACGTGCGTGTCGCTGCTGCGGCCGCCGGCAAGCCCATCGGCGGTGTGGAAGCGGCTGCCGACGGTACCAACACCGTGGCAATTCCCGGCGCCTTCTTCACCAATGCGGGCGATGCCAACGGCAACGTCGAGATCGAGTACAACATCTAAGGGGTCACCCAGAATGAGCAAAATCATCCTCCCGCGCATGGCCGCGGCGGCTGCGATCGCCATGGTCAATGCCCCCGCCGTCATCCGCGCCCGTACGCGCGACAACTTCATGACGTTCGACGCTCGCACGCGAGACAGCGCGGGCGCGTTCCTCGTCGGCGAACTGGAACGCCTGGATCAGACGCTGCACATGCCGCTGGCGTCGGTGACCTGGTCGCGCGACATCGATCTGCGTGAAGACGTAGCGATCACCGATGACGTCTCGTCGTTCACCAACTCGTCGTTTGCTGCTGCTGGCGGTCCTTCGCCGGCCGGCAAGAACTGGATCAGCAAGGAAACGACTGCGATCCAAGGCATCGGCCTGGACATCGGAAAAACCCCCAGCCCGCTGACGCTCTGGGGTATCGAGCTGGGCTGGACGCTTCCTGAACTGATGGCTGCCCAGCAGCTCGGCCGCCCGGTCGACCAGCAGAAGTTCGAGGCAATGCAGCTCAAGCACAATATGGACACCGACGAGCAGGTCTACATCGGCGATTCCGTGCTGGGCGTTACCGGACTGGTGAACAACACGGCCGTGACGAATGTGTCGAACGCTGATACTGGCAACTGGGCAACTGCCACGCCGGACCAGATGCTCGACGACGTGAACGAGCTCTTGGACAGCGCGTGGAGCGCCGCGGCATACGCGGTATGCCCGGGCCGCATTCTGCTGGACCCGACCAACTGGTCACGGCTGGTGCAGCGCAAGGTGAGCGATGCCGGCAACATCAGCGTCCTCAACTATCTGCGCGAGAACAGCATCGCCAACGGGCTGAACGGCCGTCCGCTGGAGATCTTCCCGTCCAAGTGGCTGACCGGGCGCGGGGCCGCCGGCGCAAACCGCATGGTGGCGTACACCAAAGACAAGAACCGCATCCGGTTCCCCATGGTGCCGTTGCAACGCACGCCGCTCGAATACCGTGGCATCAATCAAATCACCACCTACTTCGGCCGCCTGGGCGTGGTGGAAGTGGTCTATCCGGAAACTGTCGCATATCGCGACGGCGTGTAAGGGAGAACGACATGCCGACTATCTACGTCAAGAAGGCGTTCAACCTGCGCCACGGCGGCGAAAAGCTCGAGTTCCCGGTGGGTAACCACCAGGTGTCCGAGGAAATTGCCAAGCACTGGTTCGTAAAGGCGCACACTGGCGACAAGCCGCCGGCGGACCCGGAATCGGCAGCTGCCGCTGATGCTCTCCGGGCCCAGCTCGAGGAAGAGGCCCGGACGCTTGCGGCGGTGGCTTCCACGCTCAACGATGACAGGCTGGCTCTCGACGCCCGTGCCGCGGCTCTGGCCGACGGCGAGGCAAAGCTGGCAGAGCGCGCGAGCGCAGTTGACCTGCGCGAAGCCGACCTGAATACCCGCGCCGAAGCACTGGACGGCCGCGAGGTGGCTATCGCCGAGCGCGAGAAGGCCGCCGAGGCAGCGGCGAAGCAGACCGGCAGGAAGTAACGGGGTATGATGCCTCGCGAGGGGCATCAGCCAACCACCTATGACACCAGACCAGTTCAGAGCCGATTTTCCGGAGTTCGCCGACAAGGCCAAGTACTCAGATGCGTCGGTCGAATTTCAGCTGATCATTGCGACGTCATTGGTGAACCCCTGCCGGTGGGGCGTCCTGACCGACCAGGGCATTGAGCTGTGCACCGCACACTTCCTTGTCCTGGCCGCGCGGGATGAAGCAACCGCAGCCATCGGCGGCATCCCGGGCCAGGTCACTGGCCCGCAGTCTTCCAAGGCAGTCGACAAGGTTAGCGCCAGCTACGACACGGGCGCGGCAACCATTGACGACGCCGGTATGTGGAACTTGACGACCTACGGTGTCCGGTTCCTCACTCTCGCCAGAATGATGGGCGCCGGCGGCATGCAGCTGTAGCCGCGCCAGCCCATCGGGATATCCCATGGGCTACATGAAGGTGGACAGGCTGAAGCAGGTGCTTCAGTCCATCAACGGCTTGGTCGACCAGCAAGTCCTTGTCGGTGTGCCCGACAGCACCGCCGGCCGCAAGGATGAGGGCGCGCCGCTCAGCAACGCCGAAATCGGATACATCCAGGAGAACGGGGCGCCGGAGATCAACCTTCCGGCGCGTCCGCACTTGGTGCCGGGCGTTGCCGCCGCGCAGCCGAAGACCCTACCGCAGTTGCAGAAGGGGGTAGAGGCGGCACTGGATGGCGATCTTGACGGCGCAAAGCGGCGGATGAGCATGGCCGGCCTGGCTGCCCAGTCCTCGGTCCGTGCACTGATTAACAGCGGCATCGGCCCGGCGCTGAGCGACGCTACGCTGCGCAACCGCGCGCGGCGCGGCAGGAAGGGGGCGAAGGAAGAACTGGCGTCCCGCGACGCCGGCCAGCAGCCCAGCACTGAGCTGGCCAAGCCGCTGATCGACACGACCCAGTATCGCAACGCAATCACCTACGTGCTTCGCAAAAGGAAGTGACCCATGGCACTACTCGACGTCGTCGACGTGCTGCTCGATCCGGATTTCATGGACACCGGCCTGGTGTGCAACCGGATGGCGCAGACAGTCGACGGGCACGGCCGCGCGCAGAACACGCCGACGGCTACGACCTTCGCCGCGGTGGTCACCAGCGACAAGGGCGACATCCTGCAGCGCGGCTCGGACGGCAGCCTGATCACCGGATCGATCACGCTGCACACGCCGTTCCGGCTTAAGGACGGCAGCCCCGGCCAGGACGCCGACGAGGTGATCTGGCAGGGCCGCACTTACACCGTGGTCAGCGTCAACGACTACAGCCACTTCGGGCGGGGCTTCGTGGCCGCCGTCTGCGATCTGAAACCGCTTTCGGGGTAATCCATGGCAAACACCAGCGCCACCGGCGGCTACCTTGCGCCGACGGCGCCGGTGCTGCCCGAAGACGACGAACTCGACAATCTGCTGCAGGAGCTGGTCGCCGGCGTGACGGGCCTGCCCGGCGACATGGTGCGCCCGAGGTGGCAGGCGACGGTGCCGAAGCAGCCCGAGCCGACCGAGAACTGGTGTGCGCTGGGCATTCCCCGGCAACAGAACGATGCCGGCCCGGCCATTCAGCATGACGGGGACGGCGACGGCAGCGACGAGTACATCCGCCACCAGCAGATCGAGCTGCTGTGCTCGTTCTATGGGCCGGCCGCGAAGGGGTACGCCCAGCGCCTGGCCGATGGCATGGCAATCCCGCAGAACAACGAGCAGTTGGCGTCGAACGGGCTGAAGTTCGTCAGCGTGAGCGACGTGCAGGCCGCGCCGGCTCTCATCAACCAGCAGTGGAATCGTCGTTACGACCTGACGTTGACCCTGCGCCGCAAGATCACCCGGACCTATCCGGTCCTCAACCTGTTGTCCGCCGAAGTGCAAAGCACCACCGACTCGGTGCCGCCGGTGGCCGCGACGACCAACATTCACCAGTAGAGGGATGACCATGTCCAACGGACTGCCGGTTTCGCGGCTGATCAACGTCACCATCAACATGTCGCCGCTGGCGGCGCAGGGCGCCAACCTGAATACGGAGCTGATCCTGGGCGCGTCGGCGGTGATCGACACTAACGAACGCATGCGCTCGTACGGCACCATCGATGCCGTGGGCAGCGAATTCGGGAACACCGCGCCGGAATACCTGGCCGCGCTGCTGTACTTCCAGCAGACCCCGCAGCCGTCCGAGTTGAAGATTGGCCGCTGGGCGAAGACCGCCACGGCTGGGTCGCTGCGCGGCGCGGCGCTGTCCGCAGCCCAGAAGGACATCACGGTATGGAAGGCCGTCACGGCCGGCTCGTTCAAGATCACGATCGACGCCACCGTCAAGACGCTCTCAGCTCTGGACTTCTCGGGCGTGACGAACCTGAACGGCGTGGCCACGATCATCCAGACGACGCTGGCCGGTGCCACGTGCGTCTGGAACGGCACGCAGTTCGTGATCACCTCGCCGACCAGCGGCACCAGCTCGAAGGTCAGCTACGCCACGCCCACGGGATCGGGCACGGACATTTCCACAATGCTCGGCATGACGAGCGCCCTGGCATCGGTGCCGGTCGACGGCATCGTGGCCGAGTCGCCCGACACCTGCGTGAACATCTTCCTGGATCGCTTCGCGAACAAGTTCCTAGGCATCCAGTTCGCCGACACCTCGGTGACCAATGACCAGCATGTGGCCGTGGCCGATCTGATCGAGGCGGACCAGCGCCACATCTACGGGGCGACAACGCAGGAACCGCAGGCGCTGGACGGCACGGCCACCACCGATCTGCTGTCGCGCTTCAAGGCCAAGGGCAACAAGTACTCGTTCGCGCAGTATTCGAGCACGAGCGCGTACGCCGCTGCATCGATGTTCGGTCGGCTGTTGACCACCAATTTCAACGGCAACAACACGACGATCACCCTGATGTACAAGCAGGAGCCGGGCATCGTGCCGGAGAACCTGTCGAGCACTCAGGCCAACGTGCTGCAGGACAAGCGCGGCAACGTGTTCGTTGAGTACGACAACGACACGGCCATCGTGCAGTACGGGGTAACGCCGAGCGGCATCTTCATCGACTCGGTTTACAACTCGATCTGGTTCCGCAACCGCATCCAGACCGATGTGTACAACCTGCTGTACCAGAGCCAGACGAAGATTCCCCAGACCGACGCAGGTAATGCACTGATCGGAACCACGATCGAGGCTGCGTGTGCGGCCGCGGTGAACAACGGCTACCTAGCCCCGGGCGTCTGGAATTCCGATGGCTTCGGCGCGCTGAAGCAGGGCGACACGCTGGCCAAGGGCTACTACGTCTACGTGCCGCCGATTGCGCTGCAGTCGCAGGCCGACCGCGAAGCGCGCAAGTCGGTCGCGTTCCAGGTCGCGGCGAAGGAAGCCGGCGCCATCCATACCGTTGACATCCTGGTCAACGTGAACCGCTGATAGGGGAAAGAGACCATGCAAGGCGGCACCTATTCGTTTATCGACGTCCAGGCGTCCATTACCGGGCCGGGCGGGTCGTTCTCGCTCGGCTACGGTGAGGCGACGGCTGAAGAAGGCATCACTGTTGCCATGGCCAACGATAAGAACGCCATGACGGTGGGTTCGGACGGCAGCGTCCAGCACAGCCTGCGCGCAGACAGCTCGGGCCAGATCACCCTGCGGTACCTGAAGACCGCGCCGATCAACCGGACACTGATGGCGCTTTACAACGCTCAGAAGCTCGACAGCCGGCTGTGGGGCAAGAACGTCATCACCGTGACCCAGTCCGTCGCGAACGATGCGATCGCTGGCATCTTCTGCGCCTTCAAGAAAGTGCCGGATCTGACCTACGCCACCGAGGGCGGCACCGTCGAATGGGTATTCGACGCTGGCCGAATCGAAGGCATGCTGGGGACCTACTGACCATGCGCCGTGAAATCCAACTCGGCGGCAACGCCTACTCGATCGGGCGCCTGACCGCGAAGCAGCAGTTCCATGTGTCGCGGCGCATCGCGCCGATCATCCCGGCGCTGATCCCGGTGTTCATGAAGCTGGCGAAGACAAGCGGCGGCTCGGCCGGAGCGATGGGCGCACTCACCAACGACCTCGACGGATTCAGCCAAGCCCTGCAGCCGTTCGCCGACGCGCTGGCCGCCATGAACGACGCCGATGCCGACTACGTCATGGACAATTGCCTGACCGTCGTGCAGCGCAGGCAGGACAGCGGCTGGGCGTTCGTGGTGTCCCCTGGGCAGAAGGACCTGATGTTCCAGGACATGGACATGGGCGTGATCCTGCCGCTGGTGGTGCAGGTCATCGTGGCCAACCTCGGCCCTTTTATTCAAGGGCTGCTTACAAGCCAAGCGAGCAGCCCGGAACCGGCGGCACAGGCTGGCTGAGGCACCTTCCGAACGGCGAAGACTTTCTGCTCGCGCCCGTGAAGGCCCAGATGTGCAAGTACGAGTCGCTGCTCGACGGCACCCTGGGCCTTGAAGACATCGCGCTGATGAACGACTTCCTCATGATGGAAGCCGATAACCAGGCGGAAGCGCGCCGCATCGCGGAACGAAACAATGGCCCAAAGCACCGTAATCCGTGAATTCCTCGTCGCCTTGGGCTTCAAGGTCGACGAGAAGGGCCTGAAGAAGTTCAACGACGGCGTCGAACAGGCCACCAAGGGCGTCAAGCAGCTGGTGACGACCATCTCGGCATCGGCCCTGGCCGTCAGCGTCGGCGTGTCCGCCCTGGCGTCGAAGCTGGAGAACCTGTACTTCGTCTCCAAGCGCACGGGCGCGGCGGCGAGCAGCCTGAAGGCGTTCGACTTCGCTGCCCGGAATTTGGGCATCTCCACCGAGACGGCATTCGGTGCGGTCGAGAGCCTGGCCAAGTTCCTGCGCAACAACCCGGCCGGCGAGGGCTATCTGGCCACGCTGGGCGTGCAGACGCGCAATGCCAACGGCGAGCTGCGAGACACGGTCGACATCCTTTCCGACCTCGGCGCCGAGCTGGCCAAGCGCCCGACGTACCTGGCCAGCCAGTACGGCAACGTCCTGGGCATCGACGAGAACCTGCTGCTCGCGATGCGCGACGGCGACTTCGCCAAGTTCATGCAGCAGTACCGGGAAATGTCCCGGCGCAACGGGCTGGACAAGGCGGCCGAGGACGCCCACGCGTTCATGGTCGCCCTGCGCGGCCTGGGCACCACCTTCGACAACTTCGCCATCAAGGTGGAAGGCGCCCTGCTGCGCAAGGTCGGGCCGCAGCTCGAACGGTTCCAGAAGTGGTTCGAGGACCATTCTGGCGAGATTGCGCAGCGCGTCGCGGACATTGCCAGCGCCATTCTGACGGCGGTGGCGGCTCTCGGGCCGCCGCTGTCGTGGCTCTCCGACCAGTTCATCGAGTTGGACAAGGCCACCGACGGCTGGTCGACGAAGATCATGCTGCTGGTCGGCGCATTCGGTGCGCTGGGCGGTTTCAAAATCGTCAGCGGCATCTGGAAGATGGTCGCCGCGGTGCGCGCGCTGGGTGCAGCCAATGCTGCTGCCGCGGCGGCTGGTGGCGCTGCCGGTGCTGGCGGTGCCGCCGGCGCTGGGGCCGCTGCTGGCGCGGGCGCTGGCTGGTTGGCTCGCTTCCTGCCTTGGGCCGCCCGGATCGGTGGCGCGGCGGCGCTCATGTTCCATAGCGGTGCCCTGAACAATGGCGAGGATGCCGAGTTGGCGCGCCGCCGAGCTGCGGCGGGCCAGTCCACCGGCTCAGGGGGCGCAGGCAACGACGCCGTGGCGTTCTTCCAGCGCATGGGCTGGACGCACGACCAGGCAGTTGGGATTGTGGCCAACCTGCAGCGCGAGAGCAGCCGCGGCTTGAACCACCAGGCGGTCGGCGACAACGGGCGAGCCTATGGCGTGGCCCAATGGCATCCCGACCGCCAAGCGAACTTCAAGGCGTGGTCCGGCAAAGACATCCGGGATTCGTCCCTGATGGAGCAACTGCAGTTCGTGAACCACGAGTTGACGCAGGGCGCTGAGCAGCGCGCCGGCCAGCTGCTACGCGCCGCGCAGAATGCCCAACAGGCCGGCGAGATCGTGTCGCGGTACTACGAGCGGCCGGCTCAGGCTGACCTGGAAGCCGCGCGCCGCGGTACCGCCGCCGTCGACCTGAAGCAGGAAACGACCATCAACCTGTACGGCGTATCTGACCCAACGGCGGCCGGCCGGGCGGTCAACGACGGCCAGCGCCAGGTGAACGACGAAATCGTGCGGAACATGCAAGGGGCAATCTCGTGAGTTTCCTCGACATCATCACCCTGGTGCCGAAGACCATCGGCCCAGTGAAGATCGGCTGCACGTTTGAGGAGGCACATCAGGACGAGCTGCAGATCACCGAGCATCCGGTGGAGAAGGGCGCGCAGATCAACGACCACGCGTTCAAGCTACAGCCCGAAGTGACGATCCAGTGCGGCTGGTCGAATGCAGACTTCGCCGCGCTGATCGGCACACTGGAATCGATCTTTACCGGGGGCGGCCTACCGTCTGCCGACTACATCAGCACGGTGTACTCGCAGCTGCTGGCGCTCCAGGAGACGCGCCAGCCCTTCGACGTCGTCACGTCGATGCGCATGTACCGCGACATGCTGTTCAAGTCGCTACGTGTGGTGAAGGACCAGAAGACCGGCAAGGCACTAAGCGTCACGGCAACGCTGAAGCAGATACGGATCGTGCAGACACAGGCGACCACGCTGCCGCCGAAGGAAAGCCAGGCCTCCCCGCAGGCGACGGCCGAAACTCAGAACACCGGAACGAAGGCCGCGACGCCAGCCACGCCTGCACCAGGCGGTTCTGTGCCACCAACAAGTATGTGATGCCGACCTTCTACGAAATCCCGCTCACGCCCGATCCGCAACGGTTCACCGTGACGCTCAGCGGCGTGGACTATCGGATTACCGTGCAGTACCGCGCGGCCGGCGGGGCCGGCTGGGTGCTGGATATTGCCGACACGACCAACGGCCCGATCGTGAGCGGCATCCCGCTGGTGACCGGCGTAGACCTGCTGGGGCAGTATCGGCACCTCGGATTCGCCGGGCGTCTGTGGGTGCAGGGCGCCGCCGATCCTGACAACGTGCCCACGTTTGAGGATCTGGGCATCGGATCGCATATCTTCTGGGTGACGGACTGATGGGTGCCAGACAATACGGCCGGAAGGTCTCCATCCTCGTCGGTCAGTCCGGCGGTGCGGCGACCGAACTGTCCGAACTGCGGTGCGTGTTCAGGATCAGTCGCGGCGACCTGCAGACGCCGAACTCTGCCCGTGTGCGGGTGTACAACGTCTCCGAGACCACCAGGCAGCGGATCGAGAAAGAGTTCACGCGACTAGTGGTGCAAGGCGGCTACGAAGGCAACTTCGGCATCATCTTCGACGGCACCATCAAACAGGTGCGGCGGGGTCGGGAAAGCCAGACGGACACGTATCTGGACATCACGGCAGCGGACGGCGATTCGGCGTACAACTTCGCGGTGGTGAACACGACGCTCGCGGCCGGGTCGACCGTGGCCGACCAGGTCGACGTCTGCACGCGGGAGATGGTCAAGTATGGCGTGACGCTGGGCTACACCCCGTGGGGGCAAAGCACCCAGCGTCCGACGGCCGAGGAAATAGCCCGCCAGCAGGCCGAGGTGGATCGCACCAAGAAGATATTGGACGACGACACAAAGGAGGCCAAGAACACCTTGGCTGAAGGTCTCGACCTGGAAGCACAAGGCGACGCTGCCGCGGCTGCCGGCGACCAGGCGGGTGCGCTGGCTCTCTACCGGCAGGCGAAGGCAAAGATCGACGCGGCGGGTGTGATGCTGCGGAACATCCAGTTCAACGACAAGCCCGCGTACGACAGTGCGCTTGCCATGCTGCGCGACATGAAAGCGGCGGCCGATGCGCCAGACCAATCTGTCGAGGCTCTGAAGGTCCTGCCGCGCGGCAAGGTCATGTTTGGGATGGCCCGTGACTTCATGCGGTCCGCCGCCAAAACGACCCAGACAGTCTGGAGTATCCAGGACGGCAAGGCGATCATGGTCCCCGAGACGTCATACATGCCGGGCGAGATCCCGGTGATCACCGCCGAAACGGGCATGGTTGGGCTACCCGAACAGACGCAGAACGGCATCACGATCAAGATGCTGCTGAATCCCAGCGTGAAGATTGGTAGGCTGATCCAGATCGACAACGCCAGCGTGCAGCGTTACGAGTACAGCCTGAATGTCGGGCAGCAGGCCCAGAACGAACGAATCCAGCAGCAGGCGAAGCTGCAAGACGATGGCTTCTACTACGTGATGGTCGCCGAGCACTCCGGCGATACGCGTGGCAACGAGTACTACACCGAGGTCACCTGTCTCGCCGCCGACGCAACGGTGTTGCCCGAGCACTTCAGAGACAAGGCCACTGTGCCGCCAGACAACGTGATCAAGCGGTTCGGCTAACGAAGCGAATCGTGGTACTTCCGGACGTTGTCCGTGTACTCATCCATCGACAGTGCCGGGCCGATGACCTTCGCGCCGCCGGTCCGAAGAAGTTCGACACGTTTCATGTTCAGAAGCGTCAGCGTTTCGATGTTTCCGTGCGGGCCGATAACGATGGCCTCTGCCCCGCCGGGATTCAGGGTCTTACCCCAGCACCCAACATCCGGTTTTGAGCGGTTATAGATGTCGGCTTGTTGGAGATTCGACGCATTCGCAATAGGCAGCTTGCACTTCGCGGTGATGTGCAGCGTATAGAGCATGCCGTCGACCTCAATTAACTCTGCATCAGCGCCAGCCCGCGGATAGACGAAGGCCTGTTCGGCAGCGCTCAGCGTGGGCAGAGCAATCAGTGCGGCGATCAGTACCAGCTTTTTCATAGCGACACCCATGGACAGACGAGAAAGAGTAGGCGATCCCGAGATAGCGCTTCGGGAAGCGCTCGACGGTATGCGCGCGGGACTGTGGACAGCGCTGCCGGGAATCATCCAGTCGTTCAACCCTGGTGCCATGACCTGCGAGGTGCAGCCCGGCATCAAGGTCAAGGTGCGCCAGCAAGACGGGACGATCGTCTCGGTGCCGCTGCCGCTTCTGGTGGACTGCCCGGTGCAGTTCCCATCTGGCGGAAATTGTAGTCTGACCTTCCCGGTTGCTCCAGAAGACGAGTGCCTGGTCGTTTTCGCCTCACGGTGTATAGACGGCTGGTGGCAGTCTGGCGGCGTGCAGGAGCAGGCCGAGATCCGCATGCACGACCTGTCCGATGGCTTCGTACTGCTGGGCTTCAGGTCCCGGCCACGGGTGCTGTCTGGCATCAGCGCCAGCGCGGCGCAGCTCCGCACCGATGACGGCCAGGCCTTCGTGGAAGTCAATGCCGCAACCCATGCGATCAACATCCAGACGACGGCGCCTGTGAATGTCACCTCGTCCGCATCGGCCAACGTGACAGCACCATCTATCAGCCTGGGCGCGGCCGGCCAAACGCTGCGGGCGTTCGTTACCTCGGCATTTCAGGCGCTGTTCAACGGCCACACGCACAACGAGACAGGTAGCGTGACCGGTGGGCCCAACCAGCAGATGGGCGCTGGCCACCTGACCAACACCGTAAAGGGCGGATGACATGCGGTACCGAAAGCTATCGGCCAGTGGCGACTATGTCTTCGGTAGGCAGCAAGCCGACTTCTACAAGGATGTGCCCGAGGCCGTCGGCCAGGCCGTGCTCACCCGGCTGCGCTTGCTGCGCGGGGAATGGTTTCTCGATAACACCGAGGGCATGCCGTGGAGCACCGAGGTGCTGGGCAAGTACACCAACGGAACCTACGACGCGGCAATCCGCCAGCGCATTCTGGGCACGCAGGGAGTGCTGCAGATCACCGAGTACTCCAGCTCGGTAGACACCGTGAATCGGGCGCTGAGCGTCACCGCAACCATCGGCACTATCTACGGCCCCACCACAGTTGAGGCGACTCTGTAATGGCGATCACCACCACCGCACCGACGATCGATGCCAGCGGCATCACGGCGCCGACGTACGCCGAAGTGCTGGAATACCTGCAGGACCAGTACCGCGCGATCTATGGACCGGATGTCTATCTGGAAGCCGACAGCCAGGATGGCCAACTTCTCGCGGTCTTCGCCTCGGCGATCAACGATGCTAACGCTGTGGCTATCTCGATCTACCGATCGTTCAGTCCGGCCACGGCACAGGACGATGCGCTGTCCAGCAATGTGAAGATCAACGGCATTGCCAGAAAGGCAGCATCGTTCTCCAGCGCCGATCTGATCGTCGTCGGGCAGGCGGGCCGGGCGATTAACAACGGTATCGCCAAGGACACGAACGGCAACAAGTGGGCGCTGCCGGCCTCGATCACCATTCCGCCGGAAGGTCAGATCACCGTGACCGCGACGTGCCAGACACTCGGCGCGATCTCGGCGGCGGCCGGCACCATCAACCAGATCGCCACGCCGACACTCGGATGGCAGACGGTCACCAACCCAGCCGATGCGGCGGAGGGCGCGCCGATCGAAAAGGATGCAACGCTGCGCCAGCGCCAGACTGTTTCGACGGCGTTGCCGTCGCTCACGGTGCTCGACGGGATCATTGGCGCCGTGTCGAACATCCCCGGCGTCACGCGGCTGGCGGCCTACGAGAACGACACGAACACGACGGATGCGAACGGAATTCCCGCGCATTCCATCTCGTTGGTGGTCGAAGGGGGCGATGCCACGGCGATTGCCCAGGCCATTGCCGCGAAGAAGACGCCCGGTTCTGGCACCTACGGGACGACCGCGATTACGGTGCTCGACGTCTATGGACGGCCGATCACCATCCGGTTCTACCGGCCAGCCACCGCCAGCTTGACTGTCACCACGACCATCAGGGCGCTGACCGGCTACACATCCGCCGTTGGCGACGCCATCAAACAGGCCATCTCCGACTACATCAATGCTGTGGCCATCGGCGGTGGCTTGTCCGGTAGTGTCGAGTGGGCGGACGCAATCACTGCAGCCAACGGCGTCGGCGGTGGCGTCGCGTTCAAGCTGACGGCACTCGCGCTGACTGGCCCCGGCGGCGCGGGCGGGCCCGATGTGGCCTTGGCGTTCAATCAGGTGGCCGCATGCACGCCGGCGGCCGTAACCCTGACGGTGACGTGATATGGCGGATATCGCTACGTACACCGCCCTGGTCACCAGCGAGCACAACCAGAAGCCGGACTTCATGGCGGTGGTCGAGGCGCTGGCCCAACCCATGGTCGACCTGCAGAACGTTCTCGATAGCATGCCGGGGAAGTTCGACCTGGACAACGCGGTGGGCGTGCAGCTCGACGACGTAGGACTGTGGGTCGGCATCTCACGCAACGTGTCGGTGCCGCTCTCCGGTGTCTATTTTTCGTTGGACACGGTGGGGTTGGGCTTCGACCAAGGCAGTTGGAAGGGCCCATTCGATCCGGACACTGGTCTCACGCGGCTGGACGATGAAACTTACCGCCTGGCGATTAGGGCCAAGATCGGCGCGAATCACTGGGACGGGACGCTGGGATCGTCCAAGGCGATCCTGGACTCGATCTTCGGTGGCGGCACGTTCGTCTTCATCCAGGACAACCAGGACATGTCGATGACCATCGGCATCGCCGGCGTCGTGCCGTCAGCGGTCTTCCTCGCGCTGCTGGCCAACGGCCTGATCCCGCTGAAGCCGGAGGGCGTGCGGATCAACATCGTCATCGTGACCTCGGTCGATGGCGCGCCGATATTCGGCTTCGACATGAGTAACAACCTGGTCGCCGGCTTCGACGCTGGCGCCTGGGGATCACCCCAGTAAAGGCAAACATGGCAAACGACTTTCTCGTGTTCGGAGGCGCTGCCGGCGCCAACGTCATCAATCAGGCCACGTACGCGGCGCTAACCGCGCGAAGCGCCGGCTTCTCGTCGGGAATTGCTCAGTCGGGGCAGCTCAACAAGGTATGGCGCCAGTCGAGCATCATGTCGGCGGTGCTCGCGCAATTCATCGCAGACCGGACCGGTCTCGACGTGCTCGACGACGGCACTACGTCGACCATTCTGGCGAACCTGAAGGCTTCTGCCGCTACCGTGAATGGCGACGCGACGAAGGCGTTCAGCGTGGCCGCCGCTACAGCAAGCAACCATGCGGTAAATCTGTCGCAGGTACCGGGTCTGGCCCAAACCTGGCAAGACATGACTGCATCACGGGCGGTAAGCACGACTTATACAAACACCACTGGAAAGCCGATATTCGTTTCTCTTTACAGCGCTCAAAGCAGTTCGGGCGGTGCGTCACTGACGATAAATGGATTGGCAGTCGCTGCGGCTCTCGGGCAGATAACAGGAGGAAGCTTTATTGCCAACTGCTTCGGCATCGTTCCTGCCGGCGCGACATACTCGGCGCCCAATTGGAACGGTGGAAAATGGTTCGAAATGCGCTAAGGAGGAAGGTCATGCAGTTCTTTCGAGATCCAGAAACGGGGAGTCTGTTCGCATTCGAGGATGACGTAGAACCTATACAGAATGACGAGGGAGTGTGGGAATTTTTTGTGAATGGCGAGCGTCTGCCAGGGCCGTACCCCGCAACGCTCAAACAAACTACCGATTCAACGCCGCCTGTGGTGTTGCCCTCTCCCGTGCAGTTGCAAGCGCAGCGAGATTCATTGCTACAAATGGCAGCATTCCATATCGCGCCGCTTCAGGACGCTGTTGAAATCGGTGATGCCGTAGCGGACGAGTCGGCCAAACTGCTTCTGTGGAAAAAGTACCGCGTCGCCTTGAGTCGTGTCGATCTGACGGCGATCCCGGTGGCGTGGCCCACCGCGCCTGAGTTGACGTAGTCCTGACTGCCTGTCTAACGACGGACCAACCCTGCGAACGGTCGGCCGAGCGCATGCGCCAGCTTGCCACCCAGACGTATGCCAGGCAACTCGACAAGGCGGTAGGTGAGGTAGGAAACGCCAATACAGATCGGGGTGACAGCGGCGAATGCCGCAATAAATCTCAGATTGCCACGCTCAGGGATTTCGAAGAATGCCACGTTGATCTCGTGGGCGTACTTCAAGACGGTGAAGTGCAGCAAGTAGATGCTGAAGCTGATTTTGCCAACCAAACGAAGGAAGCGGTTGTCGAGAAACGGCATATCTCCGTTCATCGCTGACAGACTGAGAAACACAAGACCGACCGAAGCAATAATGTAGTTTCGCATCAGTCCGTCATTGGGCAAGTACAGTGACGTGGCGAGCAACAGAACTGCGAATGCGAGCCAACTCATGCCGACACCCGCAGAAGATGGAAGCTTCTCTCGCATGAAGTACAGGACGATGCCCAATGCAAAAACGGGCAGTTGGGCAGGCAGCCAGAAAAGCCAAGCAAAGTAGTAGAGGATGTATCGGTTTGCTTCCGTGAAATCGGCTTGGTGGGCTTTGAAGTACCAGGCGCAGATGGCTGTCCCTGCGAACAAACAGACCGTGGCGGTAATCAGCGAGCCACGCAGGGATTTGACGCTGACGAAGAAGGCGGGCAGCAACAAGTAGAACGTCGTTTCGACTGCGACGCTCCAGCCGCCGGGCACTATCGATGTGATTGCGTCTGGCTTGAGGCCGTTGAGGAAGAGCGCGGTCAACGCCACGTCCGACCATGTAAGTCCGTCCGGGGCCCAATATCGCGGGGACAAACCAGACATAGCCAAGTTCAGGGCAATCGCTACCCAGAACATCGGCGCGATGCGCGCTATCCGTCGAATGAAGTAGGCGCCATATGAGAAATGACCCACTGCAATTCGCTGCTGATATGACATGAACAACGAAAAAGCGCTGACGATATAAAACAACTGCACGCCTCTTGCCCCCAATACAGCTGCCTGTTGAAGCCACTCCGAGGACGGCAAGATCCATCCAGCCGTATGGGTGCAAACAACCATAAGGATGGCAATTCCACGCAGGGAATCCAGCGAGTGCAAGCGGTCGAATTGGCTGTCCATGTGCTCAGTGCGAAATTTTTCGCCGATTGTAGCAGCGTCAACAAGCCCGCCCTGAGCGGGCATTTTCTTTCCGGGGAACCCATGGAACAGCAGCAAACGAAACGAGGGTGGTTCGATTTCACGATCAGCCTGCAGTGGTTGATTGGCGCGGTCATCAGCGCGCTAGTAGGCGCCGTCACCGGCGCCGCGATCTGGTTCGGGCTGGTCGGCAGGGTGCAGGCGTTGGAGTCGCGCGACCAGGACCACGCCGTCCATTTCGCGCGAATCGAGTCGGACATGCGGCAGCAGCGGGCCGACGTGAAGGAACAACTGACCGACATCGGCGGTGACGTGAAGGAAATCCGGCGGTACCTGATGGACAACGCGGCCGGCGCGCGGCCTGACATTCGGAGGTGGGCACGATGAAATTCCTTGCAGACCAATGGTCGGAGATCAAGAAGTGGTGGTCGGTCTGGGTCGGCCTGTTCGCCACGGTGGCGCTGACGGCGGTGCCGATCATCGCGGACCAGTGGCCGCAGCTGGCGCCGGGCTTCATTGCTCTGTTCCCGAAGGGCGGTGAACAGTGGGCGCCGGTGATCGGACTTCTGCTGACGATCGCCGCGCGGCTGGTCAGCCAGGCGGCCGTGCTGGAGACCCTGCGCAAGCTGTTCAAACGTCAGCCCACGGGAGACGACGATGCTGCTGCGTGAGGTCATGGAGAAGGCGATTCAGCCTGCGCTGGCAATCCTGCCGGCAAAAATGGACACGCCGCAGGCCCGCGTGATGCTGCTGGCGATCGGCATGCAGGAGAGCCGGTTTAAAGCTCGGGTGCAGAAGGGCAACGGCCCGGCCCGCGGATTCTGGCAGTTCGAGAAGGGTGGTGGCGTGCGCGGCGTGATGACCCATTCGGCCGTCAAGGGCATGACCGCCCATGTCTGCGCCGTGCGCGGCGTGCGCTTCGACCCTTGCGCCATCTGGACCGCGCTCGCAACCGACGACGTGTTTGCGGCGGCGATGGCACGGCTGCTGCTGTGGACCGATCCAGGCGCACTGCCGGAACGTGACAAACCAGACGATGGCTGGCGCCTCTACGCGCTGCGCGTGTGGCGTCCGGGAAAGCCTCACCCGGACACGTGGCCCGGGTTCTATCGCGATGCGGTCAACTTCGTGTACGGGGAAGTAGCATGACAGGACTGATCGAACTCGCGCTGAAGGTCGGACCGTGGATTCTTGGGGTCTTGGGAATTCTGTTCGGTGTGGTTCGCAACCAACAGGCTGCGAAGACGGAAGCGCAGGCGCGCCAGGCGAAGGCCGAGGCGGACGCGCACGTGGCCCAGGTGGATGCCACGCAATCCAAGGCAAACGAAGTCGCCGCGCGAGCGGGGGCCGATAACGCAAAGGTGAGACGAAATGAAGACGCTGATGCTGCTGTTGTGCCTGACGCTGGCCGGGTGCTTCACGACGAGTGGGGCAAGTAGCCCATCGCCAGCGCCGCAGGTCATTGTGCAGACGCGCACGGTCGACACTGCATGCGACTGGACAAAGGCTATTTACGTGGATAAGGCCGATGTGCTGACCGACGAAACGGCGAAGGCCATTCTGGCGCACAACCGCGCGGGCGCAAAGGTCTGCGGCTGGAAGCCCAAAGGAGGGTAGCTGCCACGACCGATTCGGTCGTGGCAGTTTGATCTAAAGGAACCGTGGGTTACTTTATCTCAGGGAGTCCGGACCACCAGGATGCACCGCGAAGGCACAAGTAGACTTCTGGCGCTTTCTTGGATGGTGCACATGCAGCTGCAATGCGCGCGATTTGATCGCGCACCATCGCGCCATCTTCAATTCGATCACCCACATAAGTTGCATCCGGCAGCCAATAGTGCCGACTGTCGTCGCTTTTGACATAGCGCTGGAACCCATATGCTTGCATGCGCTTGTGGAGGTCTTGATACTCGTCGTACGATCCGTTGTGAATCGTGATACGTGCAAGGTATTGCATGGTGTAACTCCATGCCGCTTTCGCGGCTCGGTTCATAAGCATGCCAGGCGCCAACTGTCAAATAAGGAAGTTTCATTGGCGCTGACATCGTGGTCTGCATAGAATCGAGCCGTGAAGAGTTAAGCTGCTTTCGCGGCCTCCCTCCTCATGGCTCTGTGCCCGGAGACCCGCCAGCGTCCGCTCGCCAAAGTAGAGCGCTGGGCGGGTCTTTGTTTTTCCGGCTCTCGACGTGGCACGTTCTATCGAGAGCCGAGACTTCTTCTCGTCACGATTTTCCCCAGATGTTGTGGCCTGGTTGAAATTTCTACTAAGTGTAGTGTGGCCGCATAGGATGACCAGTCTTGACAAGCGCCAATGCGACAACCGGGCCGGCAGTGCGGCGGCGCTACATTCCCGCAAACCGCACTGCCTCAAGGGTTGGCGGCGGCACGTTCGGTGGCGCACAAAATTTCGAAATTTTTTTAATGGGAATGGATCACCGATAGGCTACCCGAAGTGCGGCGCGCGAACAGCCGCAAGAGCGCTACTTTCAGTCAGCGATTCGCTTTAGGGGCACGGGAAGGGGCATCAATCCCTTTCACAATCCGCTATGCCGCGAAAATAAAGGGCTAGCAGGTACTTTAGGATTCCTGTCGGCGGGACCAGTTTTGTGTCTGCAGTCGTTTTCTGAAGTCATTCCCTCTGCTATAAGCCAAGGTATTCAGGCCTTTTGGCGTTAACCTAAGTTCGCTGCAAATAGCAGGCATCCGTCACTTTCTGGGGCGAGCCAGTTTCCGCCGCTTTCGGCGCCCAGACGGGAGTGCTTGGCTCGTACGGAGTATAGAATGGCGCCTGCCTGCCGCTTTCAGGCGTCCACGAGAGCTTCGTGGCGGCAGCTCCGGAAAGAATAACCATTATCAAGAGCCAGAGTATATGACGTCATCCTCGCCGAGTTCGGTCGTGGAGCTATCGATTGTCGTGCCCGTTTACCGTAGCGAAAAGATTCTGCCAAAGCTGGTGGAGGCGGTCAGCGTCGCGGCCCGAAGCATCGGGGTAACCGACGCCTTCGAGTTGATATTGGTGAACGACTGTAGTCCGGATCAAAGCTGGGTGGCGATCAAGGATCTGGCGCAAAGACACCGCTTTGTGAAAGGTATTAATCTGCGGCGCAACTTCGGTCAGCACAATGCCACGATGGCGGGATTGAACAACGTCGCGGGGAAGTTTGTCGTCATCATGGACGACGATCTGCAGCACCCCCCTGAAGCTATCGGCGACATGCTTGACGCTCTGAGATCGGGGTTTGACGTCTGCTATACCCGTTACCTCAATCGCCAACACGAAACATGGAAGAAGCTGGGTAGCAGCTTCAACGACAAGGTGGCCACGGTGCTGCTGGATAAGCCTCGCGGCCTGTACCTGTCATCGTTCAAGGCCATGCGTCGCGAGGTCGTCGACGAGATCGTCAAGTACGATGGGCCCTATGCCTATGTGGACGGTCTCATTCTCGATGTCACCCGCTCCATTACCAGCATCGACATCGAGCACCAGGAGCGGCATGAGGGGCAGGGTAACTACAACCTTCGCCGCTCGGTGTCGTTGTGGCTCAAGATGGCGACGAGCTTCTCCATTCTCCCTTTGCGGCTCGCGTCGCTGCTCGGGATGGGCCTCGCCGTCTTAAGCCTTGCAATGATCGCCGTTGTCGTCGTGCTGAAGGTCCGGCATCCAGACATCGCGGTCGGATGGGCATCGATCATTTCCGTTCTACTCCTGATCGGCGGCGTGCAGACGATGTGCATCGGAATGATCGGTGAATACCTCGGCCGGTCCTACCTAAAGCTGAATCGCAAGCCGCAGTTCGTAGTTGCGGAGAAGACGAGTGAGAGGACTGCCGGGCATGCCTGACCACGAGTTCGATAAATTCGCCAAAACATACGATGAGGTCCTGGCCGAATCTATCCCGCTGGGAATGGACGAGGACGCCTACTTCGCCGAGTACAAGATTGCGCTTGCTGCGCAGTTGACCGCCGGCAGGAGGATCTCGCGGATTCTCGATTTTGGATGTGGCGCTGGGCGCAGCCTGCCATACCTGGCGAAGTATTTCCCGGGCGCGTCGCTCGTTGGGTTCGATCTGTCTGCCGAGTCGCTGAGCATCGCCAAGGTGCGCCAAGCGGACGCCGCGCTGTATTCCAATTGGGCATCGCTCGCCGATTTGCGATTTGACCTGATTTTCACGGCGAACGTGTTCCACCACATTCCGCGTGCTGTACAGCTCGTGGAACTCTCGAAGTGCAAGGGCGTGATGGCGGATGGCGGTGAGATGATTGTCTTCGAGCACAATCCTATCAATCCCGCGACACGATGGGTCTTTGAACGCTGCCCTTTTGATGTCGACGCCGAGATGATCCTAAAGAAGGATATGAAGGTGCTATCGCGTGCCGCAGGAATGCGAGTGGCCGAGGAGGGCTACACGCTATTCTTCCCGCGCCAACTACGAGCCCTTCGCTCAATTGAGCGATACCTGAGTTGGCTTCCTCTGGGTGCCCAGTATTATGTTCGACTGGAAAAGTGAATTCGCGACCCTGGTCAAGTACCTCGGAAGCGGCGTCGTGAATACGCTCATCGGATTTGCCGTCATCTTCGGATTGATGGCTCTCGGGCTCGGCCCGTTTACCTCAAACGTGCTCGGCTACCTGGCGGGGCTCTGTGCGGGGTTCTTCCTGGCACGCCGCTTCGTTTTTTACAGCGACGGAGATCTGTTCTCGCAGGGGTGGCGATACATCGGCGCCTTTGCCGTGAGCTACTGCGCCAACGTCTTGGTGCTGTACGCGTGTGTGCATCAGTTGGGGGTTGGGAAGTATTTGTCGCAGATGCTCGCGTCGAGCACGTATGTCGGGATGATGTATCCCTTGTCGCGCTGGTTAGTCTTTGTTCGTCGGTCATGATCGATATGAATAACACAGCAGGGGAAGTCTGGCCGGCATCCGGCTATAGAGAGAAGGCGGGCGTTATTGCGCTGGTGGGTTTGATCTTCACCGTGAGTTCTTGGTGGAGGGTGTCGCAGTTGGGCTTCTACTCAGACGACTGGATCTATCTGTCCAACACCATATACCTTCCAGCGACTCTGACTGAGTATCTCAAGGTCAACTGGTACGCGCGACCAATCTACTCGCTCATCGCCTGGGTATTCAATCTGTTCGCCAATGGCTCACCTGCTTACTGGCAGGTCATTTCTTCCGGTACCGTACTGGCAAGCGCGGCCGTCGCATGCCGACTCATTGCCTATACGGCAGGTCGCTTGGGTTATGGTGCTAGGGCTTCTCTGCTCGGTGGTTTCTTTGGTGCGGTCGTGCTGTTCTTCTCGCCGTGGATGCTCGCCGTCTTTGCTTGGTCGACTGGGGTGCTCACGCTTTGGGGTTTCATATTGTTCGGGGTGGGCTACCTGATTGTGGAGGAGAGTAAGGGCTTTGGAAGCAAGTTCGCGGGCTCAGCTCTGGTCTTGTGCGGATTTCTTTCATATGAGGCGTATTGGCTCACGTTTGTCCCTCTGTTTCTCATTTCAAAGGGTCTCCGCGCCTCCCAGATCATCTCAACATTTCGCGCAGCGCTCTGGTACATAGTGCCGCTCGCTTTGGCGGTAATCTATCAACGGGCTCTAGTGCCTCTGATGGTGCCGGGACACGCGAAGGCGATCTCGGTTAATTTCGCCCTGATTCTGAACAACATCACTCGATTCGATGACTTTGTGTCGCCGGCAATTGCTCCGGTGACTACGAAGGTTTTTTACCTAATACTGTTAGCACTAGTCGCACTCCTCTTGGTGGTAAAGGCGGTGTCCGTTGCGAGGCTGGCGTTGGTGGCGGGGGCTCTGGGACTGGGCTTCAGCTTTACGGCCGTAATGCACGGCGCCGCTGGCTATGGGTTATCCGGCATGGGTGTCATGTCGAGGACCATGGCGGCGCCCGGGTTCTACTTTGCCGTCCTGATCGGCATCTTGGTTGCGGCCTCGGCTGACCGGCTCATCCATAAGGTCAGCGCACCGCGAATCGCCTTCGGCGCACCCATCCTCTTCGGTATCGTCCTGGTCATCCTGCTTTCGGGATTTATTGCGCGGATGAGTGCGTGGACCGCTTCCAAGGAGCAGTCGAAGAGGGTGCTGGACAGGATCGTCTCCATTGTGGATCGGTCGTACTTGCGTGAGTCGACTCAGGACGTCTCGGTCATTGTGGAGATCGAGGGAGATCCAAACGGCGAGGTGTTTGGTGCCTACTGGGAGTTGGGCGGTGCAGTGGCACTTACGGATCCGAGCCTGGTGCCGGCTACCGATGTCTGGTTTCTGCCTGCGCGGCAAGGGGCTTGGGGCACGGTTTGGGATGGTGAGTCGGTCATCCAGACGGTCTGCTCCGCGCCGCCGGGCAGCGTGGTTGAGAGCCGCCCGTCTCATGTGCGGCCCCTTTACTACCGAATCGATCCACGAGATGGAAGTGTTCTTGAATCAGGGCGTCTCGCAAAAGACAAGTCATTTGGCTGCGAGGGGAACAAGCCGGCCCTTGCGGGTTAGCTTTTGCCTCAGCCTTTACGGCCCGTGGAGGCCGGTGCCGGGTCACCGGCAACCAGTCGGTCGTAAGCGAATGAGGTGGCGGACGCTGATGCCGGTGCCGCAGGAGTGCTGCTAAGCGGCAGCGTGTCGACAAGTACTCGCCGCTGCGCGAGCCTCAATATTCCAGAGTGACCGGCGGTAGCGAGATGCAGTCGTAAAGGCCCCTTTGATGTGCTTGTCGACATGCTCTGCCGGTCTGACAGAGCTTCGGAAATCCTGACGGACTATGCCGACCAACTCAAAGTAGCTCGTTTGGCGTGCGAGTGGTCCTACGTTGCGCTAACCCCAAGAGCAGGCTGAGTGGGAAAAACTAGCTAGTAGGGCAAGCAAGTCGCCCGGTACTAAGATACTGTCCGGAATACTGCGTAGGCAACAACAATACCAACGATAACACCTGCGGCAACCTCGATACGCGTATGACCCATCCGCTCACGTAGCGGCGTGCCGTTGGTCACGGGGCCGGCAAGCCGATTAATGGCGGCGGCCTGCTTGCCAATCTGCATTCTCAGGCTGTTTGCATCCAATATCACGATAAATGCGAGCGTCACGGCAACGCCAAAAGCTGCGCTATCGATGCCTTCCTTTAAAGCGATCAGTGCTGCCATACTGGTCACGATGGCACTGTGATTGCTCGGCAGTCCGCCGTAGCCCACCAGCCCAAACGCCAACTGCCGAGCCCTGCAGCTATTTACGGTGAATTTTGTCACGCCCGCAACGAACCAAGTGAGGAAAGGCGTCAATACGTAGGAGTAATCCATGTTCATACCCGTGCAGGCAGAAGCGTCCATGCGCAGGCAGCGACCCACAACAAGACCGTAAGGAGAAGTGGCCAGTCGGCCAACAATGCGTCGGTAGGAGATTCGCCGCCATCGTGTTCCTCAACCACATACCAATAGCGGAAGAGGCCAAAGAGCACCAGCGGGATGGTGACGATAAGATCTGGAGCAACGGACATAACAAATATGCTGTAGAAAACTAGCGCGCCCGTCGCCGCCATTTCGGCGTAGCGGTCCACCAGGGAGACAGAATATTTCTGCAGAACCTTGCGGCTCTCGGTGCCCGTGTGGCTAAGTTCCTGTCGACGCTTGACTGCCGCAAGATACAGGGCTAGGCAAAGCGTGGTGACGAACATCCAGGACGAAACTGGAACGGCCAGTGCCATGGCGCCGGCATAGACACGAAGTACGAAGCCAATTGCGATGGTGAAGATGTCAACGACGGGCTGATGCTTCAGTACGAATGTGTAGGCGATGTTCAGGACGGCGTAGCCAATGATGACCGCCACAACCTTTGGCATGACGAACCAGCCCCAAGCCAACGCAGCATAAAGGAGGCCTAGCAAGACCAACGCAGCATGCACTGATACCACGCCCGAGGCGAGTGGCCGGGTCTTGGACTTCTTTGGATGCCGACGATCGTGCTCGATGTCGTGGATGTCGTTGATAATATAGGTCGCCGACGACGCAAGGCAAAAAAACAATGTGGCTAATAGCCCACGCCAAACGGCGTCAGCGTAGACAAATTCTCCAGAAAAGACTAAAGGAGCGAGCACGAAGCCGTTTTTGATCCACTGCTTCGGCCTCAGCAGGCTGATCAACCCGGTGGCCCGTCCTAGGAGGGAATGGGTTGCTACGGTATTATTCATTATTTTCAGGCTTCTTGCCCGGTCATCAAAATGTTTGCCCCGACAACGCTGGCACTCAAGTACGCTATTTTCGCATTAATCTCAACGGCAGCAAACATTGGCATGCAAGATCTTGTTGTTCGCAGCTTTGCAGGAAAATGGGCTGTCGGAGCGTCGATCGCAGCGGGCACGGCTGTTGGTTTGATTGTGAAATACGTGCTGGATAAGCACTATATTTTTCGGTTCCGCGCCCGGAGCCTTGCCCACGATGGTCAGACTTTCATCATCTACACGGTCATGGGATTGGCGACGACTGTGATTTTCCTTGGGTTCGAACTCGGCTTCCAGTGGCTGTTCGCTACGGATCGGATGCGCTATGTCGGCGGCGTCATCGGACTGGCGATCGGATACTTCACCAAGTATCAGCTTGACAAGCGCTACGTTTTTGGTAGCGCGGCGGCATGAAGCCCGTCACATCGTGGGGACGACTGAGCGCAGAATCCCATCGGCTGCTTTTCTTGAATGACCCTGCCAATGTCGCGTCGGTTATCGGAAAAGGCCCACATCCGGGGCTCGCTTATGGAAAAGGTCGCAGCTATGGCGATGCCTGCTTGAATCCGCTGGGCGTACTTTGGATGACTGCCGGGATGGATGACTTCATCTCATTCGATGATGACACCGGTCGCCTGGTTTGCGAATCAGGTGTCACGCTGCGCGATATCCAGCGGATGGCTATGCCACGCGGCTGGATACTTCCGGTGACACCTGGCACGCAGATGGTCTCGGTTGGTGGCGCCATCGCGAATGATGTCCACGGAAAAAATCACCATGCGCAGGGCTCATTTGGCGATCATGTTCGTCGGTTACATCTGGTTCGCACGAACGGCGAAACGATCGAATGCGGCCCGCAATTGCAGCCGGAGTGGTTTTCGGCCACGGTCGGGGGCCTTGGGCTCACGGGCGTCATTGTTGCCGCAGAGATTCAGCTGAAGCGTGTTGCTGGCCCCTGGCTGGAAACGGAAATCATTCCTTACGAGACGCTCGACGAGTTTTTCCAACTCTCGGACGACTCCGAAGCGGAGTGGGAGCATACCGTTTCATGGATCGATTGCCTCTCACGTACCGGTGCGCGAGGGTTGTTCATGCGTGGAAACGCTGTCGATATCGGATCGCGTCCGGCCCCCGCCGTCCGTAAACGGGCCATGCCCATAGTGCCACCGTTTTCCCTGGTGAACCGGCTGTCCCTGCGACCGTTCAACTTCGCCTACTACCATCTGAACCGACTCAAGCCGACCAAGGCCATTGCGTACTACGAGTCATTTTTCTATCCGCTGGACAATCTGCTCGAGTGGAACCGCATGTACGGCCCGAAGGGCTTCTTTCAATACCAAAGCGTCGTGCCGCGCGACGTCGGACGGGAAGCGATACAAGCGATGCTCCATGAGATTTCGCGATCCGGTGAGGGTTCGTTCCTGGCTGTATTGAAAACGTTCGGAAATCGTCAGCCTGTAGGCATGCTGAGTTTCCCGCAACCCGGTGTCACGCTGGCGCTGGATTTCCCGAATCACGGACCTCGGACGACTCAGTTGTTCGATCGCCTGGATGCCATCGTCCGGGAGGCAAGGGGCCGTATCTATCCAGCCAAGGATGCCCGAATGCCGCGCGACCTGTTCGAGGCGGGCTATCCGCAACTGGCTGCCTTTCACAATTTTCGGGATTCCGGAATCAGTTCCGGACTGTCTCGTCGCCTGATGGGTTACTGAATCTTGAACCGAAAAAAAAGGATCGTCATTGTTGGCGCTACGTCGTCAATTGCCCAACATTGCGCGAGGCTCTGGAGCCTTGAGCCTGCCGACTTCGTGCTAGTGGGGCGGGATGCTGGCCGGGTTGAGCGGGTGGCTGCTGACCTGCGAGTGCGTAGTCCGGCTGCGGAGGTTGACGTAGTCACGGCGGATTTTCTTGATACTACGGCCATAGAGAGCGCTGTGGAAGGAATCGCCACGGGGGGGCTGATCGATATTGTCCTGATTGCGCATGGCTCGCTGCCGGATCAGAAGCAATGTGAGGAGAGTCTGGAAGCGGTCAAGGTGGCATTGGATATCAATGCCGTGTCGCCTGCGCTGTATGCGGAAGCCTTTGCCAGCCATATGGCGCGCGCCGGCAGCGGCGTGATTGCGCTGGTCGGCTCCGTGGCGGGTGATCGGGGACGAAAATCGAACTACGTGTATGGTGCGGCAAAGGGCATGTTGGACCGCTATGCACAGGGGCTCCAGCATCGATTTGCAGACTCGGGCGTTCGCGTAGTACTGGTCAAGCCCGGTCCCACGGACACGCCGATGACAGCGCACCTCAAAGGTGGTGGCCTGAAGCTGGCATCAGTGGAGTCCGTGGCGCGAGACATCGTGACAGGTATTCAGAAGGGAAAGCCTGTCGTTTACGCGCCTGGAAAATGGCAGCTGATTATGCTGGTCATCCGCTGCATGCCGCGGGTGATCTTCAACAAACTCAATATTTGAGCCAGCGAAGCTTTCGCCGAGCCCTTCTGCACAAATAGACATCAAAAAATTGCATGCGGACTAACAACGAATCACTTGGGAACGCGGTCTCACTCGTCGTAGCGTCGTGTTTCATCATCGTTTTCATTACTGCCACCGCTGCGCCCGCTGGTTTTAGCCCGGAGCAGAAGATTCGGTTCTATCTCCGATCGGGGCAGTTCCTTGACGATGCCTTCTACTATTTTCAGGTCGTCCGGAACTTCCTTCTCCACGGGATGATTTCGTTTGATCTGATCAATACGACCAACGGTTTTCATCCGCTGTGGTTTATCACGCTGTTGCCTTTGGTCGGGACACTGACCGAAGCGAACCTGTTGGCCGCAACGACGGGCTTTGAACTGATACTTTATTTTGGCGCGGCCCTGGTCCTCGGTCGGTCGATTTCGGATAAGTGGTACAAGCAGGCTTTAGCTACGATCCTGCTTTGCGCAGCGTTCACTTATGCGCAAGCCCTTCGCAATGTGTTGAACGGTTTGGAAACGTCGCTGCATCTGTTCTTCGTCGCGGCCGCGGTGGCGGTGGCAAAGCGGTATCTTGAACGCGATAGCGTTGCCCCCTTTTTTGTCGTGCTGCCGCTGCTGTTTCTTTCACGGCTCGAAGGAGGTCTGTTGTGCGCGGCGTTCATGGCGCTCGTGGTGGTGCGCGAGCGGCGGCTTTCTCCGCGCATGATCTGGCTCACGGCGTTGATGGTGGTGGTTGCGACTGTGTACTTGGGAGGTAACTATCTGTACGTGGGCGAGCTTTCACCTGTAAGCGGCACGACAAAGCGCTTTTACTCTGCATCCGTGCACACGCAACTGTTGGTTACTAATGCCCCGTGGAAAGTCTGGATTTCCTACCTGGACTGGTTGAAATCGCAGCCTTGGCTGCTGACGGCACTCGTCATTAATGTCATCGCCGCCCCGCTCTTCGCAGCCAAGCGCGAGTATGCTGGAAGTATTCTGTCGGCATATTGCCTAGTGAAGTTCCTTATATACCTCGTCGCGTACAAATTCCAAGCCGGTGCATTTATTTGGTATTACGCGGTCGACGTCATGGCGGCGGCGTATTTCTTGGTCTGGCTAGTGATGAGAATTTCGGAGGACGCGACAATTGTGGGCGTCGCTGTGGCCGCAGGTGCTTTATGGTTTGCAAACAATCAACACGCGGAGACGAAGGGCAATATGAATCACCACGCTACGCTCGTTGCCAAAAACCTGAGCCCGCAGATCGGCAATGAACTCGACATGTTTTACCTGTCGTCGAAATTGGTGAACGGCATGCAATTGCCGAAGGACACTATTTTCGGTATGCACAACTGCGGTGTTTTTGGGTTCTTTTCACGCTATCGAGTCGTAAATATGGATGGCTTAATCAACGGTAAGGCACGCCTCGATTACGTCAAGCGATATAGCTATAACTGGCTGCCCTATCTCGATGAGGCCCAACCTGTGGACGTCTACATCGATCAGGTTGCTGGGCCGGCGTATGATGGGTTGCGCAGAGCTTTGTCATCTCGCGGATACTTGGAGTATCCGCTGCAGGACGACGTCGAGGCGGCGTACGGCACACCGCTGATTTCGCGGGAACATTCCGTAGTTCGAATGTTCTCAAAGGTAAAATTTGGTCAGCAGCTGCATTGACAATATAGCTTTGCGGCGAATGCCGTTCGGCTCGGCAGATGCGCTACCGGCTACAACCAATCAGTTGTAATTTTTCAGGCAGCGCTTCGGTGGTCCACCATGGATTTCCGACTGCTGTTTTTGCGCACTTCAAACAAAAGCAACAATCAGTAAATCAGTCGCTGCCACCACGAACCGTAATCGGCGTGGAATGGCGCTTTCCAGCCTTTGCGGATCCGTTTGATGGCGCCGTCCTGGCAAGTGCCGACGGAGATCAGGCGGTGCAACTCGGTTTCTGCGGCGTCGCTGGCGAAAACGCGAGTGGTGAGTGGTTCAACGTCGTCAGGGCAGTAATTTTCCGGTGGGCCGACGAATCCAATTCCCCTGTCCGGCATGATGTCGCAAAACCATGCGCGCTCATTGCACGGTCGTTGCTCGTCTTGAACCCAGTAGTACGTAACCCCAAAAATCGCGAACGCAACGAATAGTAAGGCGGCTCTCATACTTGCGAGCCGCCAAAGGTAGATTGCCATTCCGGCAACTGCGATAGCTCCCATGTAAAGGTCTCCCGCTTGCGGATCTCGGCGTTGCAGAGCATTGCATGGATCAGGAGCCGTCGCACATCCACCAATTGGAGGAATCGGCGTTTAGACGGCCCTGCAATGCCGTGCATGTCTACATCGCCTTGTCCAGTCAGACGGCCGCAGGCCGTCCCGGTAAGAAGACCCAGGCGCTTGCTAACGCGCCTTCGAATCTTCAGGCAGATCAGGAGGGTGGTATGGCGGCGCGATGACGTCGAGTCGCCTTACAAGCCGTAACGGGATTGCCTTCAGGTGGCCCCCATTTAGGAGAACGTCTGATAGTCAATGGCGAGAAAACGTGGTGAGGCCGCATGAGCGGCGCGTGATCCTCGAGAGTGTGATCGCCAGTACGCTGGAAAGGCTGGAAAGCCTCCCGTCTGCCGGGGCGGTGGATCTGAGAAGGGCGGCAAAATCAACATTCTTGCCGAATCCTGCGGCATTGATATACTCGTTTTTCCAATTGCCCGGAGACGACGGTATGGTGAAGGCGTTGATCAAGCGTGTCACGACAGTCGAGCAGCGGAATGCAATTCGAGGTGTGATTGGCCGGCTGCGCTTGGCGCCGCAGTCGAATGCGCCCCTCTTTCACGACAGGCTGCATGAGTTTGCTGCGCCTTACCGCCTGCACCTTGGCTGCGGGAATGTGAAGTTGGAAGGATTCTGTAATGTCGATGCCCTGCAAACCATAGCGGCTGACGCGATTGACGACATACGGTCCTTGCGGAGATTCCCAAATGGGAGCGCCCAGGAAATCTATGCCTGTCATGTGCTGGAGCACTTTGCGCACGACGAGGTCAGGCCATTGCTGAAGCGCTGGTACCAGGTGCTGAAACCTGGAGGAACCTTGCGCATTTCTGTTCCCGATCTAGACCGTATCGTTCAGATCTACAGCGAGAACTGGGAACATTTTCAGAAGCCCGGCAATACGCCGTGGATTGGTCTCATCTACGGCGGCCAATCTACGCCCTACGATTTCCACAAGACCGGCTTCAATGCAAACTGGTTGCGCTATATGCTTGAGGGGTGCGGATTCGAGCGGTGCGAGGAATATCCCCATGAACCTCATTTCGTGCCTGGCACGGTCGATGCCTCGGTCGCCAACGCCACGTTTGGCGAGTATTTCTCGCTCAATATGATGGCGCGCCGGCCAGTGTGAGGCTGCCTAGCTGCCGCGCGGCAGATATTGCTGCCCCGTGTGCGGCGATGAATATCCTTCTGCTACGCGCCGGCTCCGCCAGTTTTCGATGGGACGCGAAACCCATAGCAGACCGATCGAAACTACCGCCGTGCAAACGACGGTGAGCAGGCCACGATAGTCGCCGCCGAGGCGGTCGAATATGCCGCTGGCAGATAGCGTCCAAAGTGCCAGCAGGTGAGAAATGTACATCGGGTAAGAAAGGTCCCCGATTTTGCGATCGAATGCGTTGTGCTTGGTGAACTGGAACACGAACGGCATGGCCAGCGCGAAACAGGCGTAGAACGCCCAGATGTTTACGCCTTCGGCGAATACTGTCATTGCCAATACGAGCAGCAAGGGCACCGACAACGCCTTTTTCGGGATGCGGGGCCACGGGATTGCCACATAGGCTTTGAAGCAGATTGCGCCGGCGACGAAGAACGCCAGTTCCATCGGATAGAAACGGGTCGGCCAAGGATCATTGGCAAGACCCATCCGAACGAGAATGACGTATCGGAGTATCAGGCTGGCCGTCAGCAGTACGCCGAGAAAGGCAGCGGACCGTCGTACGAGACACGGTGCCATGACATAGAACACGAGTTCGATGCCGAGTGACCAGGCTGGAGGGATCAGGAGGAATTGCACCACCCTGGGCGTTGAATCGGCAAAATGGGCTGTAAAGCCCAGCCCCATGTCCGGCGTAAATTTGAGAAACAGCGACAGATCCTGTCCGAAGATCAGAAGATTGGTCAACGCCAGGTATGCTGCAGATGTCCAGTGCAGCGCGTAGGTGCTCCAGACGGACAACACGCCCAGATTGCCGTGCCGCAGCCAGTGATAGGCGCCGAATAGCACCACACCCGCCAGGACGATCCAGTAAATCGGAAACAGCTTCAGGAATCGATTCGTGATGAACAACGAATATGATCCGGCACCCACGTATTTCTGGTTCAGGATCAGGGCCATATAGAACCCAGAAATCATGAAGAAGGCCTGCACGGCGATGGTGCCGCCGGTCAGCTTCATGCCAAATACCGGGCTCGTGTGCTCGATGATGACGGCGCAGGCAAGAAGAAAGCGTATTAGACCCATAACAGAAGCTGGCGGCTGGATGCGGCGGGATTGTATCGCAGGGAACTAATCTCGGACCGGCCCCGCAGCTCTCGCCAGGCAGTCAGCCGGCCCAGGCGAGGCATGGCGCTCCCAGGCAGCTATCAATCTGCCTTTTGCAATCGCGATGCGTAGGACGCGTCATAGGGCGCCTTCCAGCCGCGTGCGATGCGCTCGATCGCCTTCTGCTGGCAGACGCCGGACTGAATCTGGCGCCGGAGTTCGGCATTTGCGGCGTCGCTTTCAAATACACGTGTATCGGCTGCAAGCGGTTCGGCAGGCGCGCAGACCTCGGGTATTTTCGGGAGTTCTGGCTTGTCCACGACGATGGGGCAGAACCATGATCTGTCCCGGCAGGTTCGCTCTTCGGGATTGGACATATAGGTCACCAGACCAATGGCGAGGAATCCCAGGAAAAGGAATGCGGCACGGTGGCTGACGAATTTCCAAAAGCATATAACGGCTGCCGTCATGGCGATGACGCCCATCCTTCAACCCCTCCTTGAACCGATGTGATGTGTGGATCAGCCAGGGTGCATTCGCCTGGCAAGGCGCCATGATGCCCGATATATGTCCCATCGCGGGAGACAAGGGCAAACAGTAACAAAATGCCTTCATCGTTTCCCTGGATTCTCGGTCACATCCACCGTCATCCGTTATGACGGGCCGCTTGATGGTGGCGGTGCTGGACGGCAATAACGGAAGGTGGCAGGAACCGACGGGTCGAGGACACATTCCACAAGCTCGAGCCCGCCAACCCGCTATCATGTAGCCCGCACGCCGCAACCGCGGTGTCGCCATCGCCTTTTACCTGCTGATCCATGTCTCTCGTCCAGACGCCCCAGCGCTGGCTTTTCGCGCTAGCTTTGTTTGCTGCCTTGCCGGTGCCTGGGGCGCTGGCTGTGCAGCCTGCGTCCGATCCGGCGTTGAATGACACTTCGGGGTGCACGGCGCTGATCGATATCGTCCAGGAGAGCCTGCGCGGTGAGATTGACGTGGTGTGTCCGAAGGACGGCCGCGAGGCGTGCGAGGCCAAGAATGGGCAGGTCCGTGCTTTGCTGGAGATCATCGACCAGCGTCGTCAGCGCAAGGCTGACGAATGCGAGACGCTCGTGCAGGTCAACCGGCTGCTGCGCACCCTGCCCCCCAAGACCTGAGGCGTCGGCCGAAGCCTTTGGATATAGTCCCCCCGACTTAGTGGGCCATTTTCGAGAATAGCTGGATCACCGCCACGCCCGCGATGATCAGCGCGATGCCGACGATGGCCGCGAGGTCGGGTACTTGTCGGTACAGCACCACGGCGATCAGCGTGACCAGCACAATGCCGGCGCCAGACCAGATGGCGTATGCCACGCCCACGGGCACGGTCTTCATGACCTGCATCAGCAGCCAGAACGCCACCACATAGCCGGCCACCACGAACACGCTGGGCCATAGCCGTGTGAAATTTTCGGCGGCCTTGAGACTGCTGGTGGCGATGACTTCGGCAACGATGGCCAGGGCGAGAAGCAGGTATCCGTGCATGGGAGCGGTCCTAAAACGTGCAAGGCGGGGAACGAAACGGGTGGAAAGCGGGGTAAAAGCGATGAATGAGGCGCTCGGGCCCATCATTATGCAAGACGACCCCCAAATGGGTCTGCAAAATGCTGTCGAAAATGTCCAGAATCCATATGCCACGCGGGTTTCGGGCAGTTCGATTACCCTCCCTTGCGGTGGTTGTGCAGAATCCGATACAGGTCTTGAATGCAGTCATGAACTGACGTATTTCCGCCCGGGACAGCAAATGAGGCGGCATAACAACAAAAGCAGTCGCGGCGAAGGCAAGAAGCCCGAAGTCTGACCATGCCGGCATCCACAATATGCGCCGGTGGCAGGCGACGGGTTTTTGATGGGATTAAGGGGAGCTGAATGAAGAACGACCTGGATGCGGCCACGGCATGGCCAGTCATCTCGCGGTCCGCCGACGTCGAAGGAACGTCCGACCACCGCGCCGAGGCTGCCAGCGGGATCTGGCAGAACACGATTGCCGCCGCCGATCACGCGCTGGAAGAAGCGTCCCGCATCCAGCGGGGCGTCCAGCAAAACCTCAAGCTGATGCAGGAAGTGCGGGTGCTGCGCGAGGATCTGCGCCGTGCCCATTCCGAAATCGACCGTTATCGTGGCATGCACGCGCGCGTGGTGGTTGGCATGCGCCAGCTCGAGGAAGAGCACGCCGCCGACATGACACGCCTGCAGGCCGACAATGAAATGCTGCTGGTCCGCCACCGCGTCTACAAGCTGCTGGCCGAGCACTACAGCACGGCGGCGCTGCGCTTCGACCCCGCCGTCTTTGCCGAGCATCGCGACCGCGTGCTGGAGCACGTGCTGTTCCAGCGGCGCAAAGGCGTGCCGGTGACCGAGATGACGTCGGCCGAGCTGGCCTTCCTGTTGCTCTGAGCGAAGCCTCGGCCGGACCTCGTGCCTGGGCTCAGGCCCTGGCCTCGCGCGGCTTGAGCACCAGCAGCGCGAGCATGCCGCCCACCACGCCCCAGAAGGCCGAGCCCACGCCGACGAGCGTCATGCCCGAGGCCGTGATCATGAACGTCAGCAGGGCCGCTTCCCGTTCGGCCGGCGTCTGCATCGCCACGGTCAGCCCGTTGGCGATGGAGCCGAGCAGCGCAAACGCCGCCACGCCCACCACCAGTGCCTTCGGGAATGCCGCGAAAAGTGCGGCGATGCTGGCGGCCATCACGCCCATGACCAGATAGCCCACCCCGCAGACCACGGCGGCCATGTAGCGCCGGCGTGGGTCCGCGTCGGCCTGGGGGCCGGTGCAGATAGCGGCGGTAATGGCTGCCAGGTTGATGCCATGCGAGCCAAACGGCGCGAGGATGGCCGAGGCCAGGCCGGTCACGGTAATCAAGGGGCTGGCCAGCACGCGATAGCCGTCGGCACGCAACACGGCCAGCCCGGGAATGTTCTGCGAAGCCAGTGCCACGATGAACAGCGGCACGGCGATGCTGACGAACGCCGACAGCGAGAACGACGGTGTGGTCCACACCGGCAGCGCCACCGCGAAGTGAAATTGGTCGAAATGCAACTGGCCCAGCGCCCCGGCCAGCGCCACGCCAATGGCCAGCACGCCGGGCACGGCATAGCGCGGCCACCAGCGGCGGCCGGCAAGGTAGGCGGCAAACATCACCAACAGCAGCAGCGTCTGGTACTGGGCCTGCACGAAGACATCGACGCTGATGCGGAACAGGATGCCGGCCAGCAGCGCCGAGGCCAGGCTGGCGGGCAACGCCTTCATGAGGCGGTCGAACCAGCCGGTCAGGCCGGCGGCAGTCATCAGCAGGGCAGCCATCAGGAACGCGCCAATGGCTTCGGAGTACGGCACACCGGGCAGGCTGGCAATCAGCAGCGCCGCACCGGGCGTGGACCACGCCACGACCACTGGCACCCGCACAGCCAGCGACAGCCCCAGCGTGGTCACGCCCATGCCGATCGAGAGCGCCCAGATCCACGATGCCACCTGGGCGTCGGTCAGGTGCGCGGCCTGTCCGGCCTGGATCATCAGCACCAGCGAGCTGGTGTAGCCGGTCAGCATGGCGATCAGCCCGGCCACCATGGTGGAAACGGACAAGTCAGACAGCTTCGGGGCGTCGGGGCGGGACATGGCTGGTTGTGCGAAGTACGGAGTGGGGCGGTATCTTCGCACGAGAACGCGGGCGGCAGGCCGCGCCCGGCGTTGTGGGAATGGAGGCGGGAAGGCGGGGGGCAAGCAGGCCGCGCCGGCCGGCGCGTGCCTCAGTCCACCTCCATCAGCCGGCAACCATCAATCGGCCACCTTGTCGCTCGGGAACTTGAACGAGTCGCGCAGCAGGTAGCTCATCGGGATATCGAGCACGATGCCATTGGGCGGAATCGGCTGCTGGAACCACTTGCGATAGAGCTTCTGGGTTTCCTGGTCGTAGATCGACGCGATCATGGCGCGGTCCACGATCTTCTTGAACTCGGCGTCGTGCTTCGACAGCATGATCGCGTACGGCTCGATCGTGAGCAGGTCGCCCGTCACCGCCAGGGCCGCCGGGTTCTTCGCGTTGGCGCGCAGGCCGAACAGCAGCACGTCGTCCATCACGAAGGCGTCCGCCTTGCCCGCCTCCACCATGGCGAAGGCCTCGGCATGGTCCTTGGCCTCCACCACCTTCCAGCCCATGGCGCCTGCCTCATCCATCTTGCGAATCATCTCCAGCGGCGTGGTCTTGGTGGTGGACACCACGGTCTTGCCGCGCAGGTCGCTCCACTTGCGGATGCCCGAATCGGCCTTCACCAGCATGCGGCTGCCGGCGATGTAGTGCGGAATGGTGAAGGCCACCTGGTCGCGGCGGTCGCGGTTGTTGGTGGTAGACCCGCACTCCAGGTCGGCCTTGCCTTCCACGATGGCCGGGATGCGCGAGGCCGGCGTGACCGGCACCCATTCCACGCGCAATTGCGGCATCTTGAGCTGCGCGCGCAGCGCGTCGGCCACCTTCAGGCACAGGTCCACGGCATAGCCCATTGGCTTGCCGTCGGCCACGAACGAGAAGGGCACCGAACTCTCGCGGTGGGCAATGCGGATGGCGCCCGTCTGCTGGATGCGCAGCACCACCGAATTTGGCGTGGCGGCCTGCGTGGCAGGTGGGCAAAGCAAGGTGGCGATGGAAAACACGATGGACGCCAGGCCCCGGAACGAGGCACGGCGCGGCAGGCCCGAATTGGTCATGGATGACACCCGTCGAAAATTGTCAGGAAAACCCTGGCGGTCGGATGACCGCCGCTGGCCGGATCAAGCCGGCTCTATGACTGCTGGTTACCGCGGTGCTGCTGGGCGTTGTGCTTTTTTGAAGAGTCTGGAGCAGGACGATGCTGCCGGATTGTTCCACGGGCGACCGTCAAGGCACAACAGCGACGCGCGAGTGCCGATGTTCTACGTTCCCGGCGCGCAACGCTTTGACACAGCATGGGTTGACGGGGACTTTCCCTTACGGATTTGTCCGACTTCTGGCGCGCTCCGGCGCTGGCTATGCTTCAGTCGTGCCTTGCGAGCAGGGCACCGAGGAGAGACTCTTGGGGCCCGTTCCGACGAACGGGCCTTTTCTTTTGCCGCACGCCGCGTCGTCTACAATTCGGGCCTGCCCTGGCGGGTCTGCCTTTCGCTGGCCCGCCCCTTGCGCCGGGGCGCATCCACCCGCCCGGCGCCGCTCATCCGTCCTCGCACCACCATGGCCCTCTTTTCCATTACCGATGCCCAGCTGTCCTTTGGCCACGTGGCATTGCTCGACCACACCGATTTCTCGCTCGAAGCCGGCGAACGCGTTGGCCTGATCGGCCGCAACGGCACGGGCAAGTCGTCGCTGCTGCGCATCGTGTCCGGCATGTCCGCGCCCGACGACGGCCTGATCGCGCGCCAGAGCGGCGTGACCTCGGCCTATGTTGCGCAGGAGCCACAATTCGCGCCGGGGCTGACCGTGTTCGACGCGGTCAGCCAGGGCATGGGCGCGGCGCACGACCTGCTGCTGCGCTACGACGCCGCGCTGGCCAGGCTCGACACCCATCACGACGAAGCCACGCTGGCCGAGCTGCACCGGGTGCAGGCCGAGCTTGACGCGGCCGACGCCTGGCAGCTGCGCACCCGCGTGGAAACCACGCTGGCCAAGCTGAACCTGGACCCCCACGTGCGCGTCGGTGCGCTGTCAGGCGGCCTGCAGAAGCGCGTGGCGCTGGCCCAGGGGCTGGTAGCCGAGCCGGACATCCTGCTGCTCGACGAACCGACCAACCACCTGGACGTGGAAGCCATCAAGTGGCTGGAAGACCTGCTGCTGGGCTTCCGAGGCAGCGTGCTGCTGATCACCCACGACCGCGCCTTCCTGGACCGCGTGGCCACGCGCATCGTGGAACTCGATCGCGGCAAGCTGCTGTCGTTCCCCGGCAACTTCGCGGCCTACCAGGCCCGCAAGGCCGAACTGCTGGCCAACGAGGCGGTGGAGCAGGCCAAGTTCGACAAGCTGCTGGCGCAGGAGGAAGTCTGGATCCGCAAGGGCGTGGAAGCACGGCGCACGCGCAGCGTGGCGCGGGTGCAGCGGCTGCACGCCATGCGCAACGAGCGCGCGGAGCGGCGCGAGGTGCAGGGCAACGTCAAGCTGGAAGTGTCGCAGGCCGAGCGCTCGGGCAAGATCGTCGCCGAACTGATCGATGTGTCGAAGTCGTACGCGCACAAGACCGTGGTGCGCGACTTCACGGCAACCATCATGCGCGGCGACAAGGTGGGCCTGATCGGCCCGAACGGCGCCGGCAAGACCACGCTGCTGCGGCTGATCCTGGGCGACCTGCAGCCGGACAGCGGCACGGTGCGCAACGGCAGCAACCTGCAGGTGGCGTACTTCGACCAGATGCGCACCGCGCTCGACCTGGAGAAGTCCCTGGCCGATACCATCAGCCCCGGCAGCGACTGGGTGGAGGTGAACGGCCAGCGCAAGCATGTGATGAGCTACCTGGGCGATTTCCTGTTCGCGCCGGAACGCGCGCGGTCGCCGGTGAAGTCGCTCTCGGGCGGCGAGCGCAACCGGCTGCTGCTGGCGCGCCTGTTCGCCCGGCCGGCCAACGTGCTGGTGCTGGACGAACCCACCAACGACCTCGACATCGACACGCTCGAGCTGCTGGAGGAACTGCTGCAAGACTACGGCGGCACCGTGTTCCTGGTCTCGCACGACCGCGCGTTCCTGGACAACGTGGTGACGTCGACGATCGCGGCCGAAGGCGATGGCCAGTGGCGCGAGTCGGTGGGCGGCTATTCAGACTGGGAGCAGCAGTCGGCGCGCGCCCGCACCTTGCAGGCGGCCCGCGTCGAGGCGAAGCCGGCCGAAGCCCCGAAGCCGAGCACACGCGATGCCCGCGGCGCCAACCGCACGGTCAAGCTGTCGTACAAGGAACAGCGCGAACTGGATGGCCTGCCGGAACGCATCGCCGCGCTGGAGGCCGAGCAAAAGACGCTGGCCGCCCAGCTGGCCGATGGCTCGCTCTACGCGACCGACCCCGCCCGCGCAGCCGAACTGGCCACGCGCCACGACGAGATCGAGATGGAACTGCTGGAAGCGCTGGAACGCTGGGACGTGCTGGAAAAGAAGACGAAGGGCGAAGGCGCCTGAGCATCGCGCCCTCGGTCTGCTCCCCTCGCCCGCAAGGCGGGAGAGGGGCCGGGGGAGAGGGCCAGACGATTCAAATCGCAACGTCGGCAAGCAGCGCTGCGATGCCCTGTTCCCAACGTCTCTCCCACGGTGCGGAAGAGAGCAAATCAGTCGCTGGTGCTCACCCGCACCACGCCAGCACCATATTGGTCAGGTCGACCATGAACGCCGGGCGCAGGTAGGCCAGGAAGCCCAGCGTCAGCACCACCGCCAGGGCCAGATAGCCAAGACTTCTCGCCCAGTTCACCTCACACTCCCACCGGCTGCGGGCGCACCAGCGCCTGCTCACGAATCGGCAAGTTGACCAGCGCGGCCATGACGCCCAGCGCGATCGCGATCATCCACACGATGTTGTAGCTGCCGGTGCGGTCGAACAGGTAGCCGCCCAGCCATGCGCCCAGGAAGCTGCCGATCTGGTGCGAGAAGAACACCACCCCGGAGAGCATCGACAGGTATTTCACGCCGAACACCTGCGCGATGATGCCGTTGGTCAGCGGCACCGTGGACAGCCACAGAAAGCCCATCAGCGCGGCGAAGATCCAGGTGCTCCACGCGCTCAGCGGCAGCAGCAGGTAGCCGGCAATCACCACCGAGCGCGCGATGTAGATCGACGACAGCAGGTAGCGCTTGGGCATGCGCTGGCCCATCGAGCCGGCGGTATAGGTGCCGAACACATTGAACAGCCCGATCAGCGCCAGCGCCACGGTGGCGATCTTCACGTCCACCAGGCCGCGATCCTTGAGGTATGGCGTCAAATGCACGCCGATGAACACCACCTGGAAGCCGCACACGAAGTAGCCCAGCGTCAGCAGCTGGAAGTTGCGGTTGCCGAACGCCTCGCGCGCGGCATCGCCGATGCTCTGGTGATGGCCGGCAGTCGTGGCGGCCATCTTCGGCTCGCGCAGCGTCAGCGCCAGCGGCAGCATGAAGCACGCCAGGCAGGCCAGCACGAACAGCGCGTTCTGCCAGCCGATCGACGAAATCAGCGACTGCTCCACCGGAATCATCAGGAACTGGCCGAACGAGCCGGCCGCCGCGGCGATACCCATGGCCCACACACGCTTCTCGGCGCTGGCCACCCGGCCAATCACCCCGTAGACCACGCTGTACGTGGTGCCGGACTGCGCGATGCCGATCAGCACGCCGGCGCCCGTGGCGAACGCGGTGCCGCTGGTGGCCAGCGCCATCACCACCAGGCCGGCTACGTAGAGCGCCACGCCGACGATCATGATGCGCAGCGCGCCGAAGCGGTCGGCCAGGGCGCCCGTGATCGGCTGGCTGGCGCCCCACATCAGGTTCTGCAGCGCCAGGGCGAAGGCAAAGGTCTCGCGGTTCCAGCCGTGGGTTTGCGTGATCGGCAGGTTGAACAGGCCGAAGCCATGCCGGATGCCCATGGAAAGGGTGACGAGCAGGCCGCCGCACACGAGCACGGTGGTCAGGGAGAGTTTTCGGTCGGTCATGTCGGGGCTCGGTATTGTCTCTATTGTTTTGTTCGACTTGTTCGATGCGACGGTGTGCGTGGCGCCGCGGGGCCGTCGCGGCATGGGCGAGGGGCACCGCGCCAGCACGTGCACCCTGTACGCGCCATGTACGCGCCATGTACGCGCATTAAATGGCCGCTTAGTTTAAGCCGGGCACGGTTTTCCTGCCCAACTACCCTTTACAGGCTCTTTCCAAACGAATAGGTCGGCGCGCCCATCCATTACAATGCAGCGCAAACCTGGCCGCGTGAGGCCAGCACCTACTATCCGTATCGACTCCATGGCGAGCAAAACCAGTCAGTACAGCGAATCTTCCATCCGGGTCCTGAAGGGCCTGGAGCCGGTCAAGCAGCGTCCCGGCATGTACACCCGTACCGACAATCCCCTGCACATCGTGCAGGAGGTGATCGACAATGCCTCGGACGAAGCGCTGGGCGGCCACGGCACCGAGATCCTCGTCACGCTGCACCGCGATGGCAGCGTCAGCGTGGAAGACGACGGCCGCGGCATTCCGGTCGGCATCCACCCCGAAGAAGGCGTGCCGGTGGTGGAAATCGTCTTCACGCGCCTGCACGCGGGCGGCAAGTTCGACAAGGGCAAGGGCGGCGCCTACGCCTTCTCGGGCGGCCTGCACGGCGTGGGCGTGTCGGTCACCAACGCGCTGGCCACGCGCCTCGATGTCACCGTGTGGCGCGATGGCGCGCAATCCACGCTGACCTTCGAGCATGGCGGCGAGGTCACCCGGCCGCTCGATACCCGCAAGCTGGAGCGCGGCGAGAAGAAGAACGGCACGCGGGTGCAGGTGTGGCCCGATGCCAAGTATTTCGATTCGGCCGCCATTCCGATGGCCGAACTGCAACGCCTGCTGCGCTCGAAGGCCGTGCTGCTGCCGGGCGTGAAGGTTACGCTGACGCTCGAGAAGACCGGCGAGCAGACCACCTGGCAATACGAGCAGGGCCTGAAGGGCTACCTGGTAGAGGCGCTGGCCCAGGGCAGCGGCGCCGAACTCGTGATTCCGATGTTCGAGGGCGAGCACTTTGCCGACCCCGACAAGAACGTGGGCGAGGAAGGGTTTGCCGACGGCGAAGGCGCCTCGTGGGTGGTGGCCTGGACGGAGGATGGCGCGCCGGTGCGCGAGTCGTACGTCAACCTGATTCCCACGCCGGCCGGCGGCACGCACGAGTCTGGCCTGCGCGAAGGCCTGTTCCTGGCCGTGAAGAGCTTCATCGAGATGCACTCGCTGCAGCCCAAGGGCGTGAAGCTGATGAGCGAAGACGTGTTTGCGCGCGCCTCGTTCGTGCTCTCGGCCAAGGTGCTGGACCCGCAGTTCCAGGGCCAGATCAAGGAGCGCCTGAACAGCCGCGACGCGGTGCGCCTGGTGTCCACGTTCAGCCGCCCCGCGCTGGAGCTCTGGCTCAACCACCATGTCGACTTCGGCAAGAAGCTGGCCGAGCTGGTGATCCGCCAGGCGCAGGCCCGCACGCGCGCCGCGCAGAAGGTGGAGAAGAAGAAGGGCTCCGGCGTGGCCGTGCTGCCCGGCAAGCTCACTGACTGCGAATCGACCGATGTCACGCGCAACGAGATCTTCCTGGTGGAGGGAGACTCCGCCGGCGGCTCGGCCAAGATGGGCCGCGACAAGGAATTCCAGGCCATCCTGCCGCTGCGCGGCAAGGTGCTGAACACCTGGGAGACCGAGCGCGACCGCCTGTTCGCCAACAACGAAGTGCACGACATCGCCGTGGCGATTGGCGTTGACCCGCATGGTCCCGACGACGAGCCCGACCTGTCGAACCTGCGCTACGGCAAGATCTGCATCCTGTCCGATGCGGACGTGGACGGCGCGCACATCCAGGTGCTGCTGCTGACGCTGTTCTTCCGCCACTTCCCGAAGCTGATGGACCTTGGCCACGTCTGCGTGGCGCGTCCGCCGCTGTTCCGCGTGGATGCGCCGGCGCGCGGCAAGAAGCCGGCGCAGAAGATCTACGCGCTCGACGAAGGCGAGCTGGAGGCCATCCAGGACAAACTGCTGAAGGATGGCGTCAAGGACGGCGCGTGGCAGATTTCGCGCTTCAAGGGTCTGGGCGAGATGAGCGCCGAGCAGCTCTGGGAGACGACGATGAACCCCGATACGCGCCGGCTGCTGCCGATCTCGCTGGGCGACTTCGACATGCCGCAGACCGTCAGCATGATGAACATGCTGATGGGCAAGGGCGAGGCGTCGCAGCGCCGGAGCTGGCTGGAAGAGAAGGGCAACGAGGTGGAAGCCGACATCTGACGGCGGACACGGGAGGCGCGACGATGCAGGAGCGGGCAGGACAACAGCGAACCAGGCAAGCGGGGCAGACCCCGGCACGGCAGCGCCTGTCCCGCGCGCTCGCTGCGTTGGCCTCTCGCGCGTGGCTCACATGCTTCGCCGTGGTGGCCATGCTTGGCGTGGTTGCCCCGGCCCATGCCGAACTGTGGGGCTACATCGACACCGACGGCGTGGCACACTTCGCCGACACGAAGCTCGATGCGCGCTACAAGCTGTTCATGAAGGACGGCGGGCAGTTCGACTCGGCCGACCTTGGCCATCGCGGCGCGATCACGCTGGAAGGCAAGGCCAATCCCGAGCGCGACAAGCTGTTCCGCACCATGCTCCACCACCCGAACCTGCGCGCAATGTCGCCCGTCATCGAGAAGGTGGCCGGCGCGCAGAACGTGGACCCCGCGCTGGTGAAGGCCGTGATGGCCGTGGAAAGCGGCTTCAACGCGTCGGCCGTCTCGCCCAAGGGCGCGATCGGGTTGATGCAGGTGATTCCGGACACCGGCGCGCGCTTCGGCATTGCCGCCGACAAGCGCGGCACCATCGAGCAGAAGCTGGCCGACCCGAAGCTCAACATCTCGGCCGGCGTGCGTTATCTGCGCTTCCTGATGGAACTGTTCCCGAACGACCTGGAACTGGTGCTGGCCGCCTACAACGCCGGCGAAGGCGCGGTGCAACGCTACAACAACCAGATTCCGCCGTATCCCGAAACGCGCCAGTACGTGAGCACGGTGCTGGCGTTCTACCGGCTGTACCAGCCCTCGGCAGGCGGCGTCATCCATACCGGGGTGGCGGCCGACCGGGTGCGCATGGTGATTGGCGGTGGCCGCCGGGCGATGCCCTGACGCCACGCCGGAAGCGCCGCCCCACGTGAATTCTGGCGGCCTTGTCACCCACTTCCTTTAGAATCCCACGCTGACTGCAATAGCCGGAAGCCTGGCGCGCCCGCGCCCGGCATGCCGAACCCTTGCCAACCATGGATCAAGCAGATACTACGTTTCAGCCCGAAGAGCCGGCCGATTCGCTGACCCTCGCACGGTACGCCGAGCGCGCCTACCTCGATTACGCCGTGAGCGTGGTCAAGGGCCGCGCACTGCCGGAAGTGGCGGACGGCCAGAAGCCCGTGCAGCGCCGCATTCTCTACGCCATGCAGGCGATGGGCCTGCGCGCCGACGCCAAGCCGGTGAAGTCGGCCCGCGTGGTCGGCGAGGTGCTCGGTAAATTCCACCCGCACGGCGACCAGTCGGCCTATGACGCGCTGGTGCGCCTGGCGCAGGATTTCTCGCTGCGCTACCCGCTGATCGACGGCCAGGGCAACTTTGGCTCGCGCGACGGCGATGGCGCCGCGGCGATGCGCTACACCGAAGCGCGCCTGACCCCGATCTCGCGGCTGCTGCTCGACGAGATCGACATGGGCACGGTGGATTTCCTGCCCAACTACGACGGCTCCGAAGAGGAACCGAAGCTGCTGCCCGCGCGGCTGCCGTTCGTGCTGCTCAACGGCGCGTCGGGCATTGCCGTGGGCATGGCCACCGAAATCCCCCCGCACAACCTGCGCGAGGTAGCGGGCGCCGCCGTGGCGATGATCCGCAACCCGAACATCTCGCTGGCCGAGCTGCTGGCGATCATGCCGGGCCCCGACTATCCGGGCGGCGGCCAGATCATTTCGCCGGCGTCCGAAATCGCCCAGATCTACGAGAACGGCCGCGGCAGCCTGAAAGTGCGCGCGCGCTGGAACATCGAGGAAATGGCGCGCGGCCAGTGGCAGATGGTGGTGACCGAACTGCCGCCGAGCACGTCGGCGCAGAAGGTGCTCGAGGAAATCGAGGAAATCACCAACCCGAAGATCCGTACCGGCAAGAAGGCGCTGACGCCCGAGCAGACCCAGCTCAAGACCACCATGCTGGCCGTGCTCGATGCCGTGCGCGACGAGTCGGGCAAGGACGCGCCGGTGCGCCTGGTGTTCGAGCCCAAGAGCAAGAACACCGACCAGCAGGAGTTCATCCAGACCCTGCTGGCGCATACCAGCCTGGAATCGGGCGCGCCGATCAACCTGGTGATGATCGGCACCGATGGCCGGCCGCGCCAGAAGGGCCTGCAGGACATCCTGCGCGAATGGATCGGCTTCCGCTTCGAGACGGTGACCCGGCGCACGCGCTTCCAGCTGAACAAGGTGGAAGACCGCATCCACATCCTGGAAGGGCGGATGCTGGTGCTGCTGAACATCGACCAGGTGATCCGCATCATCCGCGAAAGCGACGAACCCAAGCCGGCGCTGATCGAGGCGTTCCGCCTGAGCGACCGCCAGGCCGAGGACATCCTCGAAATCCGCCTGCGTCAGCTGGCCCGCCTGGAAGCCATCAAGATCGAGCAGGAACTGGCGAAGCTGCGCGACGAGCAGGCCGAGCTGGACGTGCTGCTGAAGTCCGAGACCATGATGCGTCGCAAGATCATCAAGGAGATCGAGCAGGACGCCAAGCAGTACAGCCCCGAAGACAAGGACCCGCGCCGCACGCTGATCCAGGAAGCCAGCCGCGCGGCGGCCGAGGTGAAGGTGATCGACGAGCCGGTGACCGTGATCGTGTCCGGCAAGGGCTGGGTGCGCACGCGCCAGGGCCACGGCCACGACCCGGCACAGTTCACGTTCAAGGCCGGCGACAGCCTGTATGGCACGTTCGAATGCCGCACCGTCGACACGATGCTGGCGTTCGGCAGCAATGGCCGCGTGTACTCGGTGGCCGTGGCCGGCCTGCCGGGCGGGCGGGGCGACGGCGTGCCGGTGACGACGCTGATCGACCTGGCTCCCGGCTCGCAGATCGCCCATACGTTCGCGGGCGGCGCCGAGCAGCGCATGCTGATCGCCACGGCCGGTGGCAATGGCTTTTTGACGAAGGTCGGTGACATGACCGGCCGTCAGAAGGCCGGCAAGGCGTTCATCACGCTCGACGAAGGCGACACCATCCTGCAACCGGCGCCGGTCAGCGAGGAAGCCACCCATGTGGCGTGCTTCTCGGCCAATGGCCGCCTGCTGCTGGTGGGCCTGGACGAGGTCAAGGTGCTGTCGGCCGGTGGGCGCGGCGTGATCTTGATGGAACTGGAACCCAAGGAAACGCTCGAGCAAGCAGTGGCCGTGGGCGCGCCAGGCCTGGTGATCTCGGGCGTGGGCCTGCGCGGCGGCAAGCTGCCACCGCAGAAGCTGGCCGGCAAGACGCTGCTGCCATACGTCGGCAAGCGCGCCCGCAAGGGCAAGGCCATCGAGCCGCGTCTCAAGGAAGTGAAGCTGGAACCGGTGAAGGCGCCCGAGTAAGGCAGGGCGCCGCCAGCGGTTTTTCCCCTCTCCCGCGTGCGGGAGAGGGGACAGGGGAGAGGGGGGGCGATTCAAGACGCGACAAGCCGCATTTTGAACCGCCGCGCCCTCTCCCCCAGCCCCTCTCCCGCGTGCGGGAGAGGGGAGCCGGCTTCTACAAGTGTTGCGCCACCGGCCCGCCTCGAATCCCCATCGCCATCGGCGACCCCCTCTTGCCGTTTCGTGATGGCAACGCGCCCGCCTGCCGGCGCGTATCTGCCGTACCATGGCGGCACCCTGTCCATTCCGCCCGGCAGGCGTTCCTGTCACGATCATGTCCTCCACGCCCCTGCTTGCCGAGCCCGAACTCGCGCCGCCGCCCGCTGCCCGTACCCTGTTTTTCGAATTCGCGCGCATGGGCCTGTCCGGCTTTGGCGGCGTGCTGCCGTTCGTGCGGCGCTCGGTGGTGGAGCGCAACCGCTGGCTCAACGATCGGGATTTCGTCGAGCTTCTCAGCATGGGGCAGGTGCTGCCGGGCCCCAACGTCATCAATGTCGCGCTGATGCTGGGCCTGCGCTTTGCGGGCCTGCGCGGCGCCGTGGCAGCGTTCAGCGGGCTGGTGTTCGTGCCGATGGTGGTGGTGCTGTGCGCGATGGGTTTGTACCTGCGCTATCAGGACGTGCCGCAGGTGCGGCAGATGCTGGCCGGCATGACTGCCGTGGCGGCGGGGCTGGTGCTCTCCACCGGGGTGAAGCTGGCGCAGAGCCAGTCGCGCACAGTGCGCGCCGTGGTCGTGGGCGTGGCGGCGTTCCTGGCCATCGGCTGGCTGCGCTGGCCATTGCTGCCGGTGATGGCCGTGCTGGTGCCCGTGGCGCTAGCGCTCGAATATCGCGCGCTGCGCAAGGGGGCGTGATGGCGTCGCCTGAAATCCTGCGCGACCTCCTGGGGCACTTCGGCATGTTGTCGCTGCTGGCTGTGGGCGGTGGCGGCACGGTGATTCCGGACATGCACCGCTACCTCGTGGAGTCGCGCCACTGGATGACCGACGAACAGTTCGCGGCGCTCTATGCCATCTCGCAGGCGTCGCCGGGCCCCAACATCCTGTTCGTGGCGCTGTTCGGCTGGCAGGTGGCTGGCGCTGCCGGGGCGTTCGCCTCGATGCTCGGCATCTGCGGGCCTTCCAGCCTGATCGCGCTCGGCTTTGAATACTTCGCGGGCCGCGCGCCGCATGCGATGTGGCCGGTGCTGATTCGCCGTGGCCTGTCGGCGCTGACCATCGGCCTGCTGATGTCCACGGGCTGGGTGCTGGCCAGCAGCGTCGATCACAGCTGGACGGCCGTGGCGGTGACACTGGTCACGGTGGGGTTGATGCTGAAGACGCGCGTGCATCCGCTGCTGCTGGTGGCTTTGGGCGCCGGGGCGGGGCTGGCGGGCTGGGTATAGGACGGCGCCCCTGTGCGGAGACGCACGTTGCGAGGCAACGGGGAGGTAAAGCGGAGACGTCTCCCCTTCCGCGCACGGCGAGGAAGGGGAGCGAGGTGGCGGTCTACTTCAGCGGCAGCACCAGGATGCTGAGCGCCGCGGGCCTGGCCCGCATGGCTTCGAGCCAGCGTTCGAGGTGGGGGCGCGGGGTATGGGCCACCGGCGTGCCCATCCAGCGATGGGCCGCGCACGCCAGCGAGATATCGGCCATCGTGAAGCGGTCGCCGCCGATGAACTCGCGGTTGGCCAGCGCGTCGTCCAGCATCTTGGCCAGCGGCTCGGTGCGCTCGCAAGACTTGGCGATCACCGCCTCGTCGCGCTGTTCGGCCGGCGTGCGAACCATCTGCAGGAAGGCCTGCACCATGGCCGGGCTGAACGAGGTGGTCTGCCAGTCCATCCAGCGGTCTGCCGAGGCGCGGGCCTTGACGTCGGACGGCCACAGCGTGTCCGCGCCATAGCGCGCGCAGAGGTAACGCACGATCGCGTTCGACTCCCACAGCACGAACGGTTCGCCAGCCACGTCGGTATCGCGGAAATCCTCGATCACCGGAATCAGCCGGTTCGGATTCAGGCGCACATACGCTTCGGTGTCGAGCTCGCCCTTGTGGTTGCCGATGTCGATGCGTTCGTGGTCCAGGTGCAGCTCGCGCGCGCACCAGACCACCTTCTGCACGTTGATCGACGACAGGCGGCCCCAGATGCGCAGCATGCCTTGTGGCTCCTCGCGTTCCTGTTCCATGTCGCCGTTCCTTCCTCAGGCCGCGCGCGGCTGCGGGGCGGCCTTGGCGATGGCTTCGCGGAACAGCGTGCCGAGGATCGACACGCCTTGCTCGATGCGCTCCTGCGGCACGGTCACGAAGGCCAGGCGCAGCGTGTTCATGCGCGGGTTGCCGGCGTAGAACGGCGCGCCGGGCACGTAGGCCACGTTGCGGCTCACGGCTTCCTCGAGGATCTTCATGCTGTCCAGGCCCTCGGGCAGCTCCACCCAGATGAACATGCCGCCTTCGGGCACGTTCCAGGTCACGCCCTCGGGCATGTGGCGCTTCAGGGCATCCAGCATGTAGGCGCACTGCTTGCCGTAAAGCTCGCGGATGGTCGGGATGTGGGTGTCCAGCAGGCCGTCCTTGACGGTCTCGTAGGCAATGCGCTGCGTGAACGTCGGCGTGTGCAGGTCCGAGGCCTGCTTGGCCTGGCACAGCTTGAAATGCAGATCGGGCGGGGCGATCACAAAGCCCAGGCGCATGCCCGGCGCCAGGATCTTCGAGAACGAGCCCATGTAGATCACGCCGTCCGGGTTCATCGAGAGCAGCGTCGGCAGCGTGTTGCCGGTGTAGCTCAGTTCGCCGTACGGATCGTCTTCCACCAGCAGGATGCCCAGCTCCTGCGCGCGCTTGACCAGCGCCTGGCGGCGCTCCAGCGGCAGGCGGCGGCCCGTGGGGTTCTGGAAGTTCGGCAGCGCGTACAGGAAGCGCGCGTTGGCGGTCAGCTCCGGCGTCAGGGCCTCGGGAATCAGGCCGCGCTCGTCGGTCGGCACCGACACGAACTCGGGTTCGAACAGCGAGAACGCCTGCAGGGCGCCCAGGTAGCTCGGCGTTTCCACCAGCACCGGGCTGCCCGGGTCGATCATCACCTTGGCGATCAGGTCCAGCGCCTGCTGCGAGCCCGTGGTGATCAGCACGCGTTCCACGCCCACGTTGTAGCGGCGGGCCACGAACTCGCGCAGCGGCAGATAGCCTTCGGTGGCCGCGTATTGCAGCGCGCCCTGCGGGTTATCGGCAAATACACGGGCCACGGCCGCTTCCATGGCCGCTACCGGGAACGACGCCGGGGAGGGCAGGCCGCCGGCGAACGAAATGACTTCCGGACGCTCGGTGACTTTCAGGATTTCGCGGATGGCCGAGCTGGTCAGTTGCTGCGCCCGGCGGGAGATGGCCCATTTCATGATTGGTCTCGTGGTGGGGTAAGTCAGTGGCCGGGCCCGAGCCCGGCGGTGTCTCTATATATATGCGGTGCTGCCGGGGCGCGACGGTTGGCCGTCGACGCCCGGGTTCCAACTCAGATCTCGACGATCATCTCGATCTCGACACAGGCGCCCAGCGGGATCTGCGCCACGCCAAAGGCGCTGCGCGCGTGCTTGCCCTTCTCGCCAAACACTTCGGCCAGGAATTCCGAGCAGCCGTTGGTTACCAGGTGCTGTTCGGTGAATTCCGGCGTGGAGTTCACCAGGCTCATCACCTTGACGATGCGCTTCACCTTGTTCAGGTCGCCGATGTGGCCGTGCAGCGTGGCCAGCAGGTCGATGGCGATGCTGCGCGCGGCCTGCTGGCCGGTGGCGGTGTCGATGTCCTTGCCGAGCTTGCCCGCCCAGGGCTTGCCGTCGCGGCGGGCGATGTGGCCCGACAGGAAGACGGTGTTGCCGGTGGTCGCGGCCATCACATAGGCGGCTGCGGGGGCGCCGGCGGTGGGCAATTCCACGCCGAGTTTGGCAAGGGTGTCGTAGACGGACATGCGGTGACTCCTGTCAGTGAATGCGTCCTGGAACGATAGGGGGCGTTTCTCCAGCCGCGGGGGCGGGTGGTGTGGCGGGTGCGGTGTTGCGCACGGCGGCGCGTCGGCCGAGGGCCACCACGGCGATCACCGCCACTGCGAAAGCGACGGTGGCGGCATCGAGTGGCTCGGCCAGGATCACGGCGCCGCCCGCCAGCGTGAGGAACGGCTGCAGCAATTGTATCTGGCCTACGCGGGCCACGCCGCCTTTTGCCAGCCCGGCGTACCAGAAGAGGAAGCCGATGAACATCGAAAACACCGAGACATAGGCCATGCCGAGCCAGGCGCGCGGCGACGCGGCAGCAATCGCGCCTGCATCGCGCACCAGCAGCCAGGCCACCACGGGCAGCAGCGCCGGCAGCGACACCACCAGCGCCCAGCTGATGGTTTCCAGCCCGCCCAGCTCGCGCGACAGCTTGCCGCCCTCGGCGTAGCCCAGCGCCCCCAGCACCACGGCCAGGAACAGAAACCAGTCGGCGTGCTGCAGGCCGCCAGCGCCCTGCCACAGCGCGAAGCCCACCACCAGCGCGCTGCCCGCCAGGGCGGACAGCCAGAAGCCCAGCGAAGGCCGCTCGTTGCCGAACCAGGCGGCGAACACGGCCGTGGCCAGCGGCAGCAGGCCGATCACGATGGCGCCATGCGCCGCCGGCACTTCGCGCATCGCCAGCGAGGAAAATAGCGGAAAGCCGACCACCACGCCCAGCGCCGTGACGGCCAGCCGCAGCCATTGCCGCCCGCGCGGACGCCGTGCCGGCGCCAGCGCGCCGCGCGCCAGCAGCAGCGTCAGCGCCAGCAGGGCCGCCACCACGGCGCGCGCCAGCGCCACGAACGTGGCGTCGAGTTCGGCCACGGCCATGCGCGTGAATGGCAGCGTCTGGCTGAAGATGGCCACGCCGATAAAGCCCAGCAGCATGCCGCCGGATTGAAGGGGGGTGTCGTGGCGCATGACGTGTCAGTGAGGTTGGCCCGCGATGGCGATCCAGATGGCGGTCAGGGCCAGGGCCAGCCCCATGCCGCCGTTGAACCAGCGCACCCGGTTGCCGTGCATCAGCCATTGCCGCAGCGAGGCGCCCAGCACGCCGTAGGCGCCGTTGCTGAAGAAGCCGAATGTGGCGAACATCAGGCTCACCAGCACCACGCGCTGGCCCAGCGACGGCGCGCCTTCCATGTACGACGCGGCCACGGCCAGCGCCAGCATCCACGCCTTGATATTGGCGAACTGCATGGCGATCGACTGCCAGACATTCATCGGCTTGAGCACCTTCTTCTCCGCCAGCGAACTGCTGCGCGCGATACGCCATGCCAGCCAGAGCAGGTACAGCACGCCCGCCACGCGAATCAGGGTGGCCAGCGTCGGGCTGGCCAGGATCAGCGCGCCCACGCCGGTGGCGCACAGCGCGATGATGCTGGCAAAGCCCACCGATACGCCGAAGCAATGCGGCAGCGTGGCGCGCAGCCCGAAATTCGCGCCCGTCACGGCGGCCACCGTGGTGTTCGGGCCGGGCGTGAAGGCGCCCACCGCCAGCAGCGTCACCAGCGCCAGGAATTGCGCCGTGGACAGCCCAGTCAGCCAGGTTTCCATGCCGCTCATGCGAAGTTGACGACCACGCGCCGGTTGGTGCGGCTCTTCTTCTCGATCTTGGTGACCACCATGGCGCCGATCTCGCCGGTATTGGCCACGTGCGTGCCGCCGCAGGGCTGGCGGTCGATGCCGCGGATGTTCACGATGCGGATGGTGGCGGTGCCGGCCGGCGGCGCGGCGCCCACCGTGCGCACCAGGTCGGGCTCGGCGGCCAGCGCCTCCGGCGTGATGCGGTCGATGGCCACCGGCGTCCTGGCGTCGATCAGCGCATTGAGCTGCTCGGTCAGCACGGCCTTGTCGAGCGTGGATTCGGGCAGGTCGAAGTCGATGCGCGCGGAATCGGGCGAGATGCTGCAACCGGTGACCGGCACCGGAATCAGCGAGCCCAGCAGGTGCAGGCACGTATGCAGGCGCATGAGCCGGTGGCGGCGCGTCCAGTCGATCTTCACCTCGACGCGGTCGCCCACGGCCAGCGCGGGCGCATCGGCCGCCGGCACGTGCAGGATGCGCGTGCGGTCGTCGGCATAGACGGTGTCGGCCAGCGTCACCATCCGGCCGTCGGCCGTGGTCAGCGTGCCGGTGTCGCCCGCCTGGCCGCCGCTGCGCGCGTAGCACACGGTCTGGTCCAGTTCGATGCCCGCGTCGCTCACGGCCACCACGGTGGCCTGGCAGTGGTCGAGGTAAGCGTCGTCGTCAAAACGCTTGGTCGTGGTGGCGGACATCGGGGGCTCCTTTGGTGTCGTTGCGGGGTTCTGGTGGTTCAGCGCAGGGTCTTGATGCCCGCTGGGGTTTCGATCTCGGCCGTCAGCAGAGGCGGGCCGTCCGCCTGTTCGATCTCGATCAGGCCGGTGGCGCCGATCCAGTCCAGCCCCTGCCGCAACAGCTCGGCGTGCGGATGCTGGCCGCGCAGGCGGCGCAGCGCCAGATCCTGCCGGGGCAGGCTCACGCCCGGGTGGTTGGGCACGTCCCACTGGATCAGCGTCGGGAACAGGCCGTCGCCGGCGCTGGCGGCCTCGCCATGCCACGCGGGCAGGCTGCCATCGTCGGGCACGGTCAGCCGCCAGTGCAGCGTGCCGCGGTCCATCGGAATGGCGGGGGCGATGCGGTCGGGATACTGCTGCTGCCAGCGCGAGAGGTCGGCCGGGCGCTCGACGCGCGCGGCCCAGTGCGCCAGGAACGGGCCATCGCGCAGGCGCTGTGCCGTCAGGTCGCTGTCCAGGCCGAACCAGCGCGGGCGCTGGGGCGCGGCAGCCTCCGGGTCGATGGCGATCACTTCCAGGTACATGCCGCCGAACATGCCCAGCACGCGGTTGTGCGTGCCCATGCGCGGGTGCGCGCCGCCGCCTTGCGGGGCGATGCCGAGCACGTCGGCCACATGTGCCGTGCCCGACGCAAGGTCGGGGGCGGCAATCACGAGATGGTCAATGGCAAGTTTCATTGTGGGTTGATGGTAGTCAAGGTAGTCGGTACAGTACCGATACAGTTCAGCAAGTCGTCTTCAGTACAGTTGCGGGAGCGCCACATGGAAGGCAGCCAGAAGAATAATCGGGCCGGCACGGACAGTGCCGGAGAGCGCACGGCATCCGGCCATGCATCGGGCTCTGCAGTTGGCTCGGCAGCCAGCCCGGCAGGCGGCACGCGGCCGCTGCGGCTGGTGATGCCGGCGGCCGGACAGGCCCATTTGCCCGATCCGATTCCCTCGGCGCAGATGACGCTGGTCGAGCAACTGACCGAATGGGCGCGCCTGCGCATCGACGAACGGGTGTTCCGCGCCGGCATGCGCATGCCGTCGATTCGCCAATTGGCGTCGGAAAAGGGCATCTCGCGCTTCACCGTGGTAGAGGCCTATGAACGCCTGGTGGCGCTGGGCTACCTGGAGTCGCGGCGCGGCTCGGGCTTCTACGTGCGCGACCGCCTGCCGCATCCGTCCGTGGTGCCGCCGCAGACGTCGCCGGCCATCCGCAATGTCGACGTCACCTGGCTGCTGCGCAGCATGTTCCATTCGGCCGAGAGCCACAAGGCGCCCGGGTGGGGCTTCCTGCCGAACGAATGGCTCGATGGCGAGCTGCTGTCCGGCGCCATGCGCAGCCTGGGCCGGCAGCCGGGCGGCCACTTCCTGTCCAGCGGCACGCCGCTGGGCTTCCTGCCGCTGCGGCAGCAGCTGCGCACGCGGCTGGAGGAACTGGAGATCGGCGTCACGCCCGACCAGATCGTGATGACATCGGGCATCACCCAGGCATTCGACCTGATCGCGCGCCAGTTCCTGCAACCGGGCGATACGGTGGTGGTGGGTGATCCGGCCTGGTTCGTGATGTTCGCGCGCTTTGCCACGCAGGGCGCCAACGTGATTGGCGTGCCCTATACCGCCGACGGCCCGGACCTGGAGGCGCTGGAGCGCATTGCCCAGGCGCACCGGCCCAAGCTGCTGGTGGTGAATTCGGTACTGCACAACCCCACGGGCACGTCGTTGTCGGCCGCGCGGGCGTTCCGGCTGCTGCAACTGGCCGAGCAATACGGCTTTACGATCGTCGAGGACGACATCTATTGCGATCTGTGCCCGCCCGGCCACGCGGCCACACGGCTGGCCAGCCTGGACCAGCTCCGGCGGGTGATCTACCTGGGCAGCTTCTCGAAGACGCTGGCCGCCAACCTGCGGGTGGGCTTTATCGCGGCCAGCCCGGAACTGGCCGAGAGCCTGACCGACAGCAAGCTCGTGACGGGCATGGCCACGCCGGAAATCAACGAGCGGGTGGTCTACAAGGTGCTGACCGAAGGCCACTACCGCAAGCACACCGAGCGCGTGCGGGTGCGGCTGGACCGGGCCCGCGACGACACGCGCGAGCAGCTGGAGCGGCTCGGCATCCGCATCTTTCCCGGGCAGGTGGCCGGCATGTACCTGTGGGCCGATACGGGCGTGGATACCAACGTGATTGCCACGGCCGGCCACGACCAGGGCTACCTGTTCGCGCCGGGCAGCCTGTTTTCGCCGTCGCAGATGCCGTCCACCTGGACCCGCTTCAACGTGGCCAGCAGCAGCGACCCTGGCATGCTGCGCTTCCTGGCCGGCCAGATGGACCGCCTGTCCGGGCAGCCCGGCGCGTCGGGCGCCTGACGCGGCATCGGGGAGAACCCGGAAGGGCTTGAAAAGCCGCCGGCCTGCCCCGATGTCCTGCCCCATCGATCCGGCCGCGCCAACGCGCGGGGCCGGGCAACCTTGATTGTCGGATTCGTTTTAAGAGGAGAACCATGACCGCACCGCACGAGACGATGAGCTTCCAGGCGGAAGTGAAGCAGCTGCTGCACCTGATGATCCACTCGCTGTACAGCAACAAGGAAATTTTCCTGCGCGAGCTGGTTTCGAACGCTTCGGACGCCACTGACAAGCTGCGCTTCGAGGCGATCGCGGATCCGTCCCTGCTCGAGAACGACGCCGACCTGGCCATCCGCATCGAGACCGACCCGGCCGCCCGCACGCTGAAGATCACCGACAACGGCATCGGCATGAGCCGCGACGAGGCGATCCGCAACCTGGGCACCATCGCCCGGTCGGGCACCAAGGAATTCTTCCAGCAGCTGTCGGGCGACCAGCAAAAGGACGCCGCGCTGATCGGGCAGTTCGGCGTGGGCTTCTACTCGGCCTTCATCGTCGCGGACAAGGTCACCGTGGAAACGCGTCGCGCGGGCCTGGGCGCCAGCGAAGCCGTGCGCTGGGAAAGCGCCGGCGATGGCGAGTTCACGATCGATGCGATTGACCGCGCCGAGCGCGGCACCACCATCACGCTGCACCTGCGCGAAGGCGAGGACGATTTCCTGTCGTCGTACCGCGTGCAGCACATCATCCGCAAGTACTCGGACCATATCTCGCTGCCGATCCGCATGCCCAAGGAAGAGTGGGATGCCGAGGCCCAGCAGCAGAAGCAGACGGGCGAGTGGGAAAGCGTGAACCAGGCCAGCGCGCTCTGGACGCGCGCCAAGTCCGACATCACCGACGAGCAGTACCAGGCGTTCTACCAGCACATCGCCCACGATCACGAGGCGCCGCTGGCCTGGACCCACAACCGCGTGGAAGGCCGCAGCGAATACACCCAGCTGCTGTACATCCCGGCCCGCGCGCCGTTCGACCTGTGGGACCGCAACCACAAGGCCGGCCTGAAGCTGTATGTGAAGCGTGTGTTCATCATGGATGACGCGGACAAACTGCTGCCGTCGTACCTGCGCTGGGTCAAGGGCGTGGTGGATTCGGCCGACCTGCCGCTGAACGTGTCGCGCGAGCTGCTGCAGGAAAGCCGCGACGTGAAGGCGATTCGCGAGGGCTGCACCAAGCGCGTGCTGTCGATGCTGGAGGCGCTGGCCGACAGCGAGGACGAAGCCGAGCGCGCCAAGTACAAGACGTTCTGGGAACAATTCGGCCAGGTGCTCAAGGAAGGCATGGGCGAAGACCAGGCCAACGCCGAACGCATTGCCAAGCTGCTGCGCTTTGCCACGACCCATCACGATACGGCCGAGCAGTCGGTCTCGCTGGGCGACTACGTGAGCCGCCTGAAGGAAGGCCAGGACAAGATCTATTACGTCACGGCCGATGCCTGGGTTGCGGCCAAGTCGAGCCCGCATCTGGAAGTGTTCCGCAAGAAGGGCATCGAGGTGGTGCTGCTGACGGACCGCGTCGACGAGTGGATGCTCTCGTACCTGCGCGAGTTCGACGGCAAGGAACTGGTGTCCGTGGCACGTGGCGACCTGGACCTGGGCGCGCTGGCCGACGAAAGCGAGAAGGCCGAGCAGGAACGCGCAACCACCGAATGGAAGGACGTGGTGGAACGCGCCAAGGCCGTGCTGGAAGGCCAGGCCAAGGACGTGCGCGTGACGCTGCGCCTGACCGATTCGGCATCGTGCCTGGTGTCAGATGACGGCGACATGAGCGGCTACCTGCAGCGCCTGCTGAAGCAGGCCGGGCAGAAGGCCCCCGACGCCCAGCCGATCCTGGAACTGAACCCCGAGCACGCGCTGGTGAAGAAGCTGCGCGACCTGCCCGAGGACGAAGCGTTTGGCGACCGCGTGCGTGTGCTGTTCGACCAGGCACTGCTGGCCGAAGGCGGCATGCTCGACGATCCGGCCGCGTACGTCCAGCGCGTGAACCGCCTGCTGGCCTGACGCGCGTCGGCGCGGCGCATTCCCTCTCCCCCGGCCCCTCTCCCGCGCGCGGGAGAGGGGAGCAAACCGGCAGCATCGGCTATGCCCTTGGTGTTCTCCCCTCTCCCGCAAGCGGGAGAGGGGCGGGGGAGAGGGCCAATCCTTCCCTCCACGACCACGCCCAATCCGATGACCACCAAACGCTGCTTCCCCCCGGTTGTCGACACCCAGACCCGCGTGCTCGTGCTCGGCAGCCTGCCGGGCGAAGTCTCCCTCGCGCAATCGCAGTACTACGCGCACAAGCAGAACCGTTTCTGGCACCTGATGAGCGACGTGCTCGACGTTGACCTGGTGGTTCTCGATTACGAACAACGGTTGAAAACGCTACGCCAGCATCGTGTGGGCCTGTGGGACGTGGTGGCCGAAGCCCGGCGCGATGGCAGCCTCGACAGCAGCATTCGCGACCACCAGGGCAATGACCTGACCGGGCTGGTTGCCACCCTGCCGAACCTCCGGGCGATTGCCTTCAACGGCGGCACGGCGGCGAAGATTGGTCAGAAGGCGCTGGGCGAACACGCTGACCAGCATGCCATCCTGAAGCTGCCGTCGAGCAGCCCGGCCTACACGCTGGCCTATGCCGAGAAGCTGATCGCGTGGCAGGCGCTGCGCACCTGGCTGGCCTGATCAGTCGAACTTCGGCTGCGTTGCGGCGTAGCTGGGCCGTGCGCGCATCACCGCGTGGCCGCGCCGGATGTTTGGGCGGGTTTCCAGCAGCGCCTGGCTCTCGGGGAACATGCCCAGGTACTCGACGATCGGCGCGAAGAACAGGTCGGCCATCGACAGCGCGTTGCCCACCAGATAGTCCCGCCCGGCGTACGCCTGTTCCAGCGCATCGAGCTGTCTGGCCATCTCCGGCACGGCGGCGTCGATGACCTGGCGGTCCGGCTGGCCGTTTTCCCCTTTCGGAAACACGTACTGAAGCACGTAGCGCCGCACCATCGTGTCGTAGGCGTGGCAGTTGATCAGGCTGATCCATTGCTCGCAGCGGGCGCGGGCCGTGGGGCCGGTCTGCGGGATCAGGTTGATGCCGCCGAAGACCTCGTTGATGTAGCTCAGGATCGCGCGCGTCTCGTAGAACCCGATCGGCCCGTCGGTGAACGCCGGAATGCGGCCGAACGGGTTGTGCGCGAGCAATGCCTCGTCGCGCGGTGTGAGCGGCGTGAGCGTATAGCGCAGGCCCTTTTCCTCCAGCGCCAGGCGCACGGTGCGCACGTAGGTGCTGCGCGCGTCGCCGAACACGGTGAGCGTGCCGGCGGTGCCTTCGGGGTCGAGGTAGTCGCTGAGGTTGTTGAACACGGACTGCCACCCGCTCACATGCGAATCGCGCAGGGCGGCGTCGGGGAAGCCGCTGTGGCGCATATGCAGGTGCGTGCCGCCGTCCTTGTCGGTCAGCGTGACCTCGATCAACGTCTTCATGCCGGACGGCAGCTCCTCACCCCCTTCCCACTCCCAGGTGTAGGCCAGGAAATCGGCGCGGTCGATCCGCTGGTACTGGCCGCCCGCGATGTGCTGCTCGCCGTCGCGCGCCCCCATCACCAGGCGGTAGGTGCCGCCCACGCGGGCATCGGCTTGCACTTCCAGCACCCGCATGCCGCGCGGGCAGTGCCAAGCGGCCAGCGCGGCCTGATCCGTGAAGGCATCGAACACCCGCTCGCGCGGCGCGCGGATCTGGCGGGTCATCTCCAGGTGAAAGGTTGCCGCTTCGCTCATGACTTGATCCCCTTCTTCGACGTGACTTCGGTGTCTGACTGCGTCTGCTCGACAAAGGCCACCAGCCTGTCGAGGTTGTCTTCCCAGTGCCGGCGATATGCCTCCAGCCAGCCGTGCGCGTCGCGCAGCGCACCAGGCCGCAAATGGCAGATCCGCCAGCGCGCATTCACTTCCCGCTCGATCAGCCCGGCATCGGCCAGCACCCGCAGGTGCCGGGAAATGGCCGGCGCAGACATCTGGAACGGCCGCGCAAGCTCGCTAACCGGCGCCTCGCCCTCGGCCAGACGCGCCAGAATCGCGCGGCGCGTGGGATCGGCCAGTGCGGCAAAGACGGATGAAAGCGGATCGGTGACATTGGGCATGTGGTCATTTAACGCATTGGTTAAATGAAGGGCAAGGGGTGTTACAAATGCGGGCCGGCGAAACGGCGAAACGGCGAAACGGCGAAACGGCGAAACGGCGAAACGGCGAAACGGCGAAACGGCGAAACGGCGAAACCGCGCGTCGGCGCGTCGGCGCTTTCAGAGGAAGGGAGCGATGACAGGGGCTACGCCGTTGCGCGGTGCGGCACGGCGTGGCTGGCGGATTGCCGAGGCGCCGCGTGACGCCTCTCGGCGGATGGTGAGGTGTCGCGCACTCCCGGCAGCTTGCGCCGCCGGGAGATGCGTCGGGCGTCTCGGAGGAGAAAGGAGGGGCCGGTCAGGCCGTCGTGTTGACGATGTTGCCGGTGCTGCTGCCCGTGGCTTCCTGATAGGCTTCCGACAACTTGGCCATGGCTTCGGACAGCGCTGCCTGGGTGGCCGTTACGCCGGCCTGCAGCGTGCCGACCGTGCTGGCCTTGGACAACTCGTCGGTTGGCGCGGCCTGTGCGGCCTGTAGCTGGGCCATCTGGATGGCCAGCTGTTTCTGCAGCGCTTCGATTTGTTGCTTCAGGGCCTTGATGACGGCCGATTCGCTGTCTTCCTCGCTGCTTTCGGCGCCGCTGGCAGCGCCCGTGCCACCGGCCTTGCCGGTGCCGGCCGGGCCGGCAATGCGGCCGCTGGCGCTGGCCGAGGACGTGGAGGCGCCCGACGATGCCGACGATGCGTCGGAGGCGGTGGCCGTCTGGCCGTCGCCGGCCTGCGCCGTGGCGGCGTCCGGGGTTTGGGTATAGCGGCGGGTGTTGGCGACCGTCGCGTCAGTGCTCACCAGGATCTGGGGAGTCACGCTGCTGATGGATGTCATTGTTGGAGTCCGATCGAAGAGAGAGCCCACATCAGTCTTCGGCCGGTACTGCCAAAACTTTAGTGCGGCGGCCGTTGTCCTACCGGCTTCTGTCACAATCGCGGCTGTCCGGCGTTCGGACGCCCCTCACAGGATCGGTTTCCATGCTTTCCTCACTCGGTCTCGGCGGTATTGGCGGCATTGGCCTGCACGTCATCGTGGCGATCTTCTTCGCCGTGCACGCCGTGCGTACGCACCAGAACATGTACTGGCTGCTGCTGCTGTTCCTGTTCCCGGGGCTCGGCAGCATCGTCTATTTCTTCGCGATCTACCTGCCGGGGCTGCGCCAGACGCGCGGCGCGCAGGTGGCCAAGCGGGCCATCAACCAGATTGTGGATCCGCATCGCGCGGTGCGCGAGGCGCGTCAGGCGTTTGACCGCGCGCCGACTGTCGACCACCGGATGCGTCTGGGTGCCGCGTTGCTCGAAGTTGGCAATGCGGGCGAGGCGCTGGAGCACTACCAGGCGGCGGCCAATGGTCCGTTCGCGTCCGATCCGGCGCTACTGGAAGGGCTGGCGCGCGCGCAACTGGCCACAGGGCGCCATGCCGACGCCCAGGCCACGCTGGAAAAGCTGTTCGCGTCGAACCCGCGTGCGCGTGACCAGGCCGGACCGTCGCTGCTGTATGCCCAGGCGCTGGCCGCGCTGGGCGCGCCGGGCACCCGCGAGGCGTTCGAACGGGCGCTGACCAACGCCAGCGACGTGGCGGCGCGCTGCCTGTTTGCCGACTGGCTGGCACGCCAGCCCGAGGCAGCCGACCGCGAGCGGTCGAAGGCGCTCTATGCCGAAATCGTCCACGACGCGCGCCACTGGCCGCGTCATGCCCGCGAACACAATCGCGAATGGCTGCAACGCGCGCAAGCGGCGTTGGGCCAATGATCCGTGCCGCGGGCGCATTGTCTTCCGTACTGTTTTTCCTTATGACCCTTCTGAAACGCAAATCGATCGAGGCCGTGGCCTCGCGCCGCCCCGCGCGCGGCGACCGTGAATCCTCCCGCAAGAACCTATCCAGGGACGCCGACGAGAAGCGCATGAAGCCGCGCTTCGCACCGGTAACGTTCTCCGAGATGGACGGCGTGCGCTACCTGCATTTCGGCACGGAGTGGGTGCAGGGTGCGATGCGCCTGCGCAAGCCCGATGCCATCGAGCTCGAATACGCGCAGCAGATGATGGCCTGGCTGCTGTTCCTCTCGCCCTCGGCGCCCGATTTCCATGTCACGCAACTGGGCCTCGGCGCGGCCGCGCTGACCAAGTTCTGCCATCGCCATTTCGCCAAGGCGCGCGTCACGGCTGTGGAACTGAACCCGGCCGTGATCGTGGCCGGGCGCAGCATGTTTGGCCTGCGCGAGGACGACGCACGGCTGGCCGTGCGCGAGCAGGATGCATGGGACTACGTGATGGATGGCGCCAACACGGCGGCCATCGATGCGCTGCAGGTGGATCTGTACGACGCCACGGCGCGCGGCCCGGTGCTCGATACCACCGCGTTCTACCGCGCCTGCCGCCGCGTGCTGAAGGCGCCGGGCGTGATGACGATCAACCTGTTCGGCGATCACGACAGCTTCCCGAAGAACATCGAGCGGATCTGCGACGCGTTCGACAACCGGGTGCTGGTGTTCCCCGAAGTGCACGACGGCAACATCATTGCGCTGGCGTTCAACGGGCCGGCGATCGATGTCTCGTGGGAAACGCTGGAGGCGAGGGCGGAAGTGGTGGAATCCACCACGAAGCTGCCCGCGAAGGACTGGGTCAGGAAGCTGCGCGCCGCGAACGCGCGCCAGGAAGCGCGGCTGGTGATCTGAGCGGGTCCGGGCCTGTCCCCGCCGCTGCCGCGCGGCAGCGGGTACAGGCCCTCGGCAACTTTGCCGCGCTCACTCCTTGTGGAAGAACTGCGCCAGCGACCACTCGTCGGTGCGCGCCTCGTACTTGATGCCGCGGCGCATCGCCCACATCGCTAGCTGGCTGTGCGACGGAATGATGGCGTGGTCGTCCAGCGCGAACTTCGCGGCCACGCGGGCGTTCTGCTCGCGGTCCTTGTCGCTCGACACCGTCGTCAGCGATTTCTCGATCAGCGGATCGAGCTTCGGATTGCTGTACTTGCCCCAGTTCCACGTGCCATAGCCGGTCTTCGGGTTTGGCGTGCCGGTGATGGAGCGCAGCGCCACGTCGGCGGCGGCCGAGCCCCAGCCGAGCATCTCGAAGGCAAAATCGCCCTGTCGCGCCCGCGTGAAATAGGCGGCCACGGGAAGCGTCTCCACCTTGGTCTGGATGCCGATGCGCGTCAGCATGCCGGCGGTGGCCTGCGCCACCTGGGCGTCGTTCAGGTAGCGGTTGTTGGTGGCATGCAGCGTCAGCGCGAAGCCGTCCGGGTATCCGGCCTGCGCCAGCAGCTTCTTGGCGCCTTCCGGGTCGTAGGCGTCGGGCTTGGTGCCCGGGTGGCCAAAGATCTGCGGCGAGACGATGGACGAGGCCGGCACCGCCAGGCCCTCCATGATGCGGCTGACGATGGCGTCGCGGTTCAGCGCCTTGCTGATGGCGGCACGTACGCGCGCATCCTTGAACGGATTCTTGCCCAGCGGCTTGCCGGCCTTGTCGGTCACGAACGGCGGATTGTCGCGCGACTGGTCCATCTGCCAGAAGATCGTGCGCCACGACGTGGTCTGCTCGATCTTGAACTTCGGGTTCTGCTTGAGCTTGGCCACGTCGGCGGCCGGAATGGTTTCGATGACGTCGACGTCGCCGGCCAGCAGGGCGGCCGTGCGCGCGCCGTTGTCGGTCAGGATGCGGAAGATGGCGCGCTCGAATTCAGGCTTCGGGCCCCAGTAGTCGGGGTTGCGCTGCATCACGATTTCCTGCCCGCGCGCAAAGCGCACGAACTTGTACGGCCCGGTGCCGATCATGGCCTTGCCGGAGTCGAAGTCGGCCTGGTTCAGGTTCGCCGCGATCTTCTTCGGCATGATGGGCACGCTGTTCAGGTCGTTGGCCAGGTTCGCGTAGTTGGGCACGCTCATGGTCAGGCGCACGGTCAGCGCGTCCGGCGTGTCGATGCGGGCAATCGGCTTGGTGTAGCTGGTGAACGAGCCCGGCGCGTTGGTCAGCTTCTCGGGGCGCTCCAGCGAAGCCTTGACGTCCTCGCTGGTGAACGGCGCGCCGTCGTGCCATTTCACGTTCGGGCGCAGCTTGATTTCCCAGGTGATGGCATTGACCGGCTTCCACGACAGCGCCAGGCCGGGAATGTAGCGGGCGTTCTTGTCCATGAACACCAGCGATTCGAAGACGTGGAGCGCGATGGCGTTGTTCGGTCCCGCGTTGTTCCAGTGCGGATCCATCGAGGTGACATCGGCGGCCAGGCCGATGCGCAGGTCTTCGGCATGCGCAGCGCGCGCGGGCAGCAGCGTCAGCGCGGTGGCGCCCAGGGCGATCGACAGGGACGCTTGCAGCAGGGTGCGGCGGATCATCGTCTGGCTCCTCGTAGGGTCTGTGGGTAAGGCATGGGCGCTATTGTGCCGTCAAATGTACATCCATGTGCCAGACATGCCTTGGGCGCGCGGGGCGCCGGTACAATCGCGGCCATGTTTGCCAATTCCCGCACCATCTCGTCGGCGCAGACCGATATCCACGAACATCTGGCCGCGCGCGTGCAACGCCATCTGGACGAACCGTTCCGCAAGCCGATCGGCGCGCCCAGCCAACAGGCGTTTGATGCGGCCATCGACGCCTGGCAGCGCGCCGGCGGCCGGCCGCTGATCATCGACGCCGGATGCGGTATTGGTGAGAGCACGCTGCGGCTGGCCAGCACGTTTCCTGACCATTATGTGATCGGGGTGGACCAGTCGGAAAAGCGCCTGAGCGCCGGCAAGGACTGGTGGCACGCGCAGATGCCCACGAACTATCACTGGGCGCGGGCGGATCTGGTGGATGTGTGGCGCCTGCTCCAGGCCGGCAAGGTGCCGGTGACGCGCCACTACGTGCTGTATCCCAACCCGTGGCCCAAGATTGGCCACCTGGGGCGGCGCTGGCAAGGCCATGCGGTGTTTCCCGCGCTGGCCGCCTGCGGCGACTATCTGGAATGCCGCAGCAACTGGAAGATCTATATCGACGAATTCGCGGCGGCGCTGACCATGGTGGGGCGACCGACGCAGACGGAAGCATGGCAGCCTGCAGAATTCATGACGCCATTCGAGCGCAAGTACTCGGCATCGGGGCAGGCACTCTGGCGCTGTGTATCCGACGCCTCTCTGCCGCGAGGCGGCAGCGAGGCGTACACAAGGTAAGAGACGACGATCAGTGGAACAGCGGCTGCTGCGTGGGGGCGTCCTCGGGCAGTTCTGCGTGCACGATCTCGCCGGAGCGGTCCGCGTACAGCGGCGTGCCGCAGTCCTCGCAGTATTCGGGGTCGAACAGCGCGGCGTGGCGGAAGATGTCCTCGACGCCGGCGTTACGCAGTTCCTCGCAGATCTGCTCCACCGGGTTGCCTTTCTCCTCGGCGTCGATTTCGCCCGACTCGCGGCCATACACCGGCCAGACGATGCCGTAGATCACTTCCTTTTCGCCGCGCATCGTGAAGCCGACGCGGTATTCCTCGACTACTTCCTCGCCAAAGCCAGCCACCACGGCGGCCAGCTGGCCAGCCGGGATGTCGAGCGTGCCGCACAGGTAGTTCACGGCGGCGCGCACGGTCAGCGGGCGGATGCTCTTGTCGGACTCGCGGCACGACAGGAAGAATGCATCGGGCAGCAGCAGTTCGAATTCGCAGCCCGGCAGCAGCACGGCCACGGTCGGCTGCACCTGGTTGCGCCATTGCTCCAGGCATACCGAGCGCTCGGCGTGGTGCTCCTTGGCGTCTTCCTGCCAGCGGAACAGGGCGCCCTCGTGCGGCGCGACCACCACGGCCAGCAGGTAGCGCGGATCGGCCAGGATCGGGGCGGTCTCGGGCAGGTCGCGCATGTCTACCTTCGGCATCGAGCCGGCTAGCGCCGCCGAAGCCAGCTTGTGCGTCAGCGCGAACGTGTCGCTGTGGCTGCGCGGCAGCTGGTCGATGCTGTAGAGATAGGGCGACAGCGCAACCTGGGTATGGGTGGCCAGCACATGGGCCTGCAAGTGCACGGCCAGCGTCTGGGCCAGCTCGGGCTTCAGCGCGCCGGACGGGATGGCGTAGCGGGTATGGGCCAGGATCGGCGCCGCGATCAGCAGCGCGTCGTGCTTGACGCCATCGATCTCGATGGTGGCCGATTCGGCCAGGGTCTCGGCCTGTTCGGCCAGCACGTCGGACGCGTCGGCATTGTGCTTGAACAGGTGTTCGAGCGCCGCGTCGAGGGCGGTCTGGCTGCCGTTTTTCAGCAGGCGATGGAGCCGCTGCGACAGCCGGCGCTCCCAGTACCCGTCCTCCATGCGGCTGCCCGAGGCATCCAGGGCCAGCGCATCGGCGACCAGACGCTCGGCGTCAGGCGAGAGTCGGGAAGAAGACTTGGGGCGAAAACCTGCCATATGTAGAAGACGTCCGTTTTTTCGTAAAACGGTATTCTACTCGTTGCGTTGACAGGTGCAGTTCTCGCGAACCCTTGTTATCTCAAGTTACTTCTGCGGCGCCGGGGCATGCGATTCGGTGGTGGTGTGGGACTCGCCGCCCATCGACACGTCTCCGCCGCCCTTGGTCAGCAGGTACAGGGCCGCGCCGGCCACCACGACGAATGCAATCAGGATCTTGACCATCTGTTGTCTCCAAATCTGTAGGTATCAGTCACGCGGCAACGCGCGGAGTCAGTCTGGCAGTACAGGCTTGCGCGGAACTTACGCGGCGGGGTGGGGATTACCCCGAAACGGTCCGGAAACGAAAAGGGGAGAGGACGGTGGCGTTTGATACGCCTCGTCCTCTCCCCTGGCCCCCGCTGCCCGCGTGAAGCGGGAGCGGGGGCATACGCCAGGCCGTGCCCGGCTGTGCCCGGTCAGGCCACCAGCAGCTGGCGCAGCACGAAGGGCAGGATGCCCCCGTGGTTGTAGTAGTCCACCTCGATCGGCGTGTCGATGCGCAGCAGCACCGGCACGCGTTGCGTGTCGCCATTGGCGCGGTGGATCACCAGCACCACGTCCTGCTGCGGCTTCAGCTCGCCTTCGATGCCTTCCACGTCGAAGGTCTCGTTGCCGATGATGCCCAGCGACTGCACGCTGTCGCTGCCCTTGAACTGCAGCGGCAGCACGCCCATGCCCACCAGGTTCGAACGGTGGATGCGCTCGAAGCTGCGCGTGATCACGGCTTTCACACCCAGCAGCTGGGTACCCTTGGCGGCCCAGTCGCGCGACGAGCCGGTGCCGTACTCCTCGCCACCGAACACCACCGTCGGCGTGCCTTCGGCGATGTACTTCATCGCGGCGTCGTAGATCGACATCTCGTCGCCGGTCGGCTGGTGCAGCGTGATGCCGCCTTCCACGCGCGAGCCGTCGGCCTTCGGCGGGATCATCAGGTTCTTGATGCGCACGTTGGCGAACGTGCCGCGCATCATCACCTCATGGTTGCCGCGGCGCGAGCCGTAGCTGTTGAAGTCGGCCTTCAGCACGCCATGCTCGAGCAGGTACTTGCCGGCCGGCGAGGTGTCCTTGATCGAGCCGGCCGGCGAGATGTGGTCGGTCGTCACGGAGTCGCCGAACACCCCCAGCGCGCGGGCGCCGCGGATCGTCACGGCTTCGTTGCCCGGCTCGATCGTGAAGTCCTCGAAGAATGGCGGTTCGGCGATGTAGGTGGACTTCGGCCAGTCGTACACCTGGCCCTTGGTGCCCTTGATGTTCGCCCACAGCTTGCTGGGCTTCTTCACCTGCTCGTAGTTGCCCTTGAACGTCTTGGCGTCCAGCGCGAACTTCAGCAGCGCGTGGATTTCTTCCGAGGTCGGCCAGATGTCGCCCAGCCAGATGTCCTTGCCGCCGCGGCCCTTGCCCACCGGCTCGGTCATCAGATCGCGCGTGATGGTGCCGGCGATGGCATAGGCCACCACCAGCGGCGGCGAGGCCAGGAAGTTGGCGCGGATGTTCGGGTGGATGCGTGCCTCGAAATTGCGGTTGCCGGACAGTACGGCGGCGGCCACGATGTCGTTCTGGACGATGGTCTCGTTCAGCGCCGGGGTCAGGTCGCCCGCGTTGCCGATGCAGGTGGTGCAGCCGTAGGCGGTTACGCCGAAGCCAAGCTTTTCCAGGTACGGCAGCAGGCCGGTGGCGGTCAGGTACTCGGTCACCACGCGGCTGCCCGGGGCCAGCGACGTCTTGATGTGCGGCGCCACGTTCAGGCCCGCTTCCACCGCCTTCTTGGCCAGCAGGCCGGCGGCCAGCAGCACGCTCGGGTTGGACGTGTTCGTGCACGAGGTGATGGCCGCGATCAGAACGTCGCCGCTCTTGACCTTCACGCCATCGGCGTTGACGAACTCCTTCGACAGGTCGGCGGCGTCCTTGTTGAAGCCGTTTTCGGCCACCGGCTTCGAGTACAGCGAGGCGAAGGTGCTCTTCACATGGCCGATCTCGATGCGGTCCTGCGGACGCTTCGGGCCGGCCAGCGACGGCGCCACGGTACCCAGGTCCAGCGTCAGCGTCTTGGTGTAGTCGATCTCGCCGGTGCCCGGCACGCCGAACATTTCCTGGGCACGGAAGTAGCCCTCGAAGGCGGCGATTTCCTCGTCGGTGCGGCCGGTGCCGCGGAAGTAGTCGATCGTCTTCTCGTCGACCGGGAAGAAACCCATCGTCGCGCCATATTCCGGCGCCATGTTGCCGATGGTGGCGCGGTCTGGCGTGGTCAGGCTGGCGGTGCCTTCGCCGAAGAATTCCACGAACTTGCCCACCACTTTCTCGCGGCGCAGCATCTCGGTGATCGTCAGCACCAGGTCGGTGGCGGTCACGCCCTCGCGCAGGCGGCCCTTCAGCTCCACGCCCACCACGTCAGGCGTCAGGAAATACACGGGCTGGCCCAGCATGCCGGCTTCCGCCTCGATGCCGCCCACGCCCCAGCCCACCACGCCAATGCCGTTGATCATCGTGGTATGCGAGTCGGTGCCAACGAGCGTGTCCGGATAGTAGACGCCGTCCTTCTTGTGCACGCCGCGGGCCAGGTATTCCAGGTTCACCTGGTGCACGATGCCGAAGCCCGGTTGCACCACGCCGAAGGTGTCGAACGCCTGCATGCCCCACTTCATGAACTGGTAGCGCTCGTTGTTGCGCTGGAATTCCAGCTGCATGTTGAGGTCCAGCGCCTTCTTCTCGCGGAAGTGGTCGATCTGCACCGAGTGGTCGACCACCAGGTCCACCGGCACCAGCGGCTCGATCTTCTTGGGGTTCTTGCCCATCTTCTCGGCCACGTTGCGCATGGCGGCCAGATCGGCCAGCAGCGGCACGCCCGTGAAGTCCTGCAGCACCACGCGTGCCACGACGAACGGGATTTCATCCACGCGGTCGGCGGTGGGCTTCCAGTTGGCCAGTTGCCGTACGTGTTCTTCGGTGACCTTCTTGCCGTCGCAGTTGCGCAGCACGGATTCGAGCACCAGCCGGATCGAGATCGGCAGGCGTTCGATTTTCACGCCCAGCGCCTTTCCCAGTTGGGGCAGGGAGTAATACTGGCCGCTGCCGCCGGTGGCGAGCTTGAATTCCTTGAGGGTGTTATTGAGGTTGTGGGGCATTGCCTGACTCCAATCGAGGGATGACGCGGGACTCTGCTTTTTCGGTACTTCTTTTTCTTCAGACCCCGGTGCGCGAGAGGGTTCCGCCGATTCAAGCGTGGCGGCGTGGCCGGCAGGCCCTGGACGCGCACCGAAACAACGATTCGGTGCAGCCAATACCCGCGCGGCGAGCGACCATCATGCCGCGCGGATGTTTAGGCAAGGTGAAACTTTACTGCTTCGGCGCGGCTTGTGCAGCAGGTGCGGCGGCATCGGCGGGCTGGGCAGCCGGCTGGGCCGGTGCCATCAGCAGCGGGGTGGTCACCGGGGCGCGCAGCGCGCCAGCCTGCGTGGGGGCCGAGCCGCCGGCCAGCATGTCGGCGCTCTGGCATTCGTCGGCCAGGCGCTGGCCCAGGTTCTTGTTGAACAGCATGGCCTTGCTCGGGATCACGACCAGGTCCAGGCCGGAGCTGGCGTCGTAGTAGCGGTCGGCGCCGGTGACGGTGCTCTGGCGCGGCAGGCGGTAGTCACGGCCTTGCCAGTGCACGGTCAGCACTTCGTCGCGCAGCATGTTGCCGCTGATCCAGATGGCGTTGCCCAGTTCGCACTGCCACTTGTCGCCCTTCGGCTCCACCGCTGCCGGCGCGGCGGCGGCGGTCTTCTTCGCGCTCGTCTTCTTGGCCGGTGCCTTCTTGGTGGCGGCAGGCTTCTTGGCGGGTTCCTGGGCCAGCGCGGCGCCGGCGGAGGTCAGGGTCAGGGCGCCAATGCAGGCTGCCAGCACGATCTGTTTCATGTGGGTTCCTTCCGGATTGCTATTGATCAAAGGGGGGCTCGTTGTGGCAAACAGTCCGGGGGCGATTTCGCGCGGATGTTACGAAAACGCCCCCGGAAACTTTCCGCCGCTATTCTCTACGATTTGCCGGAACGGGCGAAGCACGTCAGATATTGGTTACACAATCACCCGCCGACGGTTTGTCATCGGTCACTTGGTGGCAAAAATGAGCAGCGCGCGCGCGTCATGCCGGCCTTTGGCGTGCCGTCACGCGAAGAACAATTCGGCCACGGCCGCCGGCAGGTGGGTGCCCGTGGCATGGGCGCGCTGCAGCAAAGACCAGTAGTAGCGATAGCTGGCGCGGTCATGCAACTGGCCGTCGTGGCGAATCGGCGCCCAGTTGTTTTCATGCGCGGCCAGCAGGATCTGGCTGGCCGCGCCGATTTCCCCGTCGCTCGGACGGAACGCGGCGACGATCGGCTCGATCTGGCCCGGATGGATGCTCCATTTGCGCAGGTAGCCAAACTCGGCGCGCGCGCGGCGCGCATCGTCGCCGGCCCGCTCGGGCGCCTGCACGTCGGTGCTGACATTGTGCGAGGGCACCTTGCCGTGACGGTGGCAGGCGGCCGAGATCTCGAGCATGGCGCGGCGGATCAGCGGATGTTCGAACTGTTCCGGCGAGCGCATGGCGCTGCCCGGAATGGCCCCGTGATGGGCCGAAACGAAGTCCATCAGCCCGAAACTCAGGCATTCCACCTGGACCAGCGAGGCGATATCGAACACCTGCTCCAGTGCGGAATGTGTCTCGATCAGCACATGAATCGGGATATGCCGGGCGATGCCGGCCGAGCGCGCCACCTGGTTGACGTGGTCGGTCACGCGCGCCACCTCCACCACGTCGGCCACTTTCGGGATCACGACGTAGGCCAGCCGGGTGCCGGCGGCCGACACCAGGACATCCACGTCCTCGCGCCAGCTTGGGTGGGCCGGGTCGTGGATGCGCACGCCCACACGATTGTGCGCGTTGTCGGCGCTGTTGATCAGCTGGGCGCAGAGCAGGGCGTGCTCGCGTTCGAGCCCGACGGCGGCGCCGTCTTCGCAGTCGAACGTGATGTCGAACACGGGCCCAAGCGCTTGCTGCAGGGCCAGCGACTTGCGCATGAGCTTTTCGCTGCCTGCATAGTGGTCACACACCGGCAACTGGACCGGAATGGCTTCGCCCTGGAACAAGACCTCGGATGGATGCACGTTGATTTACGTTTGAAGCGGGGGGTTATTGTGAAGACAAAGCTGGCGCCCAAAGAAAAACCGGGGTCCGCGCCGATTGTTCAATCGATGCGGACCCCGGTTTCATGTGCGGGAGACTCTAAGAATCAGCCCAGCAGGTGCTGCACGCCAGCACGCTCTTCTTCCAGTTCCTTGAGCGTGATGTTGATCTTTTCCTGGCTGTAGGCGTCGATTTCCAGGCCTTGCACGATTTCGTACTTGCCGTTGGCCGTGGTCACCGGGTAGCCGAACATGACGT
>Ga0102589_1000378_pt2 | contig 78497 bp, 80 predicted proteins | sample AraplaMF_Col_mLB_FD_76858 | JGI IMG/M metagenome (GOLD analysis project Ga0102589, IMG submission 76858) | Arabidopsis root microbial communities from the University of North Carolina, USA - plate scrape MF_Col_mLB | ecosystem: Host-associated > Plants > Roots > Endosphere | place: USA...
TTATAGTGATTTAAGCAAGCAATTTGAATCCAGTTATTTTGTTGTAAATAGTTTGATTCATAATGGATAATAAACCCTTGCAATGCTAATGAATCTCCTATTTCCTTAGAAGAAAGTTCTTTATCTAATGCAATTGTAAGAATGATAGATGAAGCATACTTTTTTTGAGATACAAGTTGTAATTCCATATTGGTAACAGCTGCTTCAATAAAGGTATACATCTTATATATTTTCTTAAATTTGTTTTCATCTTCAAGATTCTTTAATGCTTCTTTTAAGGCGCATATTAAATTCCAAGACTGAGAGTACGGTACACTTCTGTTCTCTGTGTACATTCCTATATCCATGTACACAGAGAAAGTTGCAGTCGGATTTACAGTATGATTATAAAATACAAAAGAGAGCCCAGTGTATGCTCCAATTGCTTTTCCGCTAATTCCTCTATTTCATTGTATAAAAATGGTCTCCCCATTTCTCTTTCATATGTATCAAACGATAAGTTTGCTCGAATCGCCTGCTTGATTAAACGATTTCCAAACTCACCATTTGTTAAAACGAATCCACGTCCCTTTAATAACTTTAGCTGTAAAGCGATTGAATCATTAGCAATAATCGTTCTTTCACATTCTCCATCGCAGCTTTAAATTGAATGGAACGATGCGAAATTGGATTAGAAGCAAATGCTTGCTGGACATTTTCTGCGATTTCTACGGGTCCAGGTCAAAATGTATATTCTTTCGTCACAAGACTTGTAATACTAGATTGTTCAAGCATTTTTCGGGTGATATCCATCGGCTAAAATGAGCGCTAAATCATACCCATTTAGAAGCAAATAGCGATGCAAAAATCGAATCAATCTGAGTAAAGCTCTTCCGTTTCGATATTCTTGCTCCACAGCTAATAAACGAATTTCATATACACGATCACCACGTTCTGGTAACCACTCCTCTAAATGAGGTATTTAAATACGTATTTTCTTCATGGAACAAATCTATACGTTTGCGCTCTTCTGTTTGTTCATGCTGCGGAATTTCTTCTACGAATGTTTTATAATTTAGTTTATGAATACTTTCAAACTCCCATGCTTGATCAGCAATTTTATACATTAGCCCCATGTTTTAATCCCCTTTATTTTCTATGTGCGTACAAAATCAATATAATAATGCAAACACTTAATACAATCGCTACCATAGAATAAGAGTATGCAATCATACAAAGTGGTAAACAAGCGATTGTAATTAAACCAGCCTTTGTAAAACTCTTAAAAATTAAATAAAACAAAATAAATATAAGTACCAGAGTGAGCGCTATCAAATAATTGAACACAATCAGTCCGCCAATAAATGTCGAAATTCCCTTTCCGCCTTTATATTTAAAGAAAATTGGATATATATGACCTACAACAACTGCTAGTAGCGAGATTAATAGAAATATAGACTCCCCAAATAAGATTCTTGCTACATAAACAACAATTGCTCCTTTAAGGACATCTCCTAGAAATGTAGCAATAAAATATACTTTTCCGTATAAACGCCCCATATTCCTCGCACCAGGATTTCCACTACCAACATCTCGAATATCTATCCCGTATTTCCATTTTATAATCATATATGCTGTTAATATGTTCCCAACCATATAAGCACCTATTACATACAGAAACTGGTTGATATGAATCATATAATCATTCACTTTCTATTTACTATTCTCAATACACTCTTCAAGCATAAGTGGCATAGAAGTAAGCCATACAATAAAATATGAAACTTGCTACCGTTGTAATTCCTATCAAATTCCATGCAATAACACGTACGGATTTAATAGATTGTAAAATATATCCTATTGACCAGGCTATAAACAAACTTACAAGTATTATAACTTGCGGTTTATGCACCGGAACCTTATCAATTCCTATAATGGCTATAATATTCATACATACGATAAGCAAGAAGATCGGAAATGAAATTCTAAATAAAAAAATCCATATTTTAATCCCAAAATCCATATAACACCTCCTTTTTAAAGAAGACTGCTATATGGAAAAACTGTATTTAAAATAAAGTAGATTTTTTTACAGCTAAAAAATAAGCTCCTTTTGCTGATGAAATTTCACTCTGAATAAAATTTATTTCATTAATATAGTTTTCGCAATACCTCTTAAATTCAGCATATATTTCTGGTACAGAGCACAAAATTCCGCCTTTTACTGCAATTGAAATTGGTACTTCAAATGACATTTTCTTATACACGTCAACTGTAATTCTGGCTAATTCTTCACTAGCTTTTGATATAATTTTGAACGCATCATCATTACCTTTCCTTGCTTCCTCTATTACAAGGGGGGCAATCGCAGCAACCTGATCTTTCTGTGAGGAATATACAAGTTGTTTTATATCAAATGGTGTATGAATAGGAACTTGCTTTTGTATTACTCTGCTAAGATTGCAAAATTGCTCACCTTTATCATACTCGATTGTCATCCTTCTTAACGCCTGCAAAGCAATCCAATACCCACTCCCTTCATCTCCTAAAATATGGCCCCATCCTCCACTATACTCATATTCTGCTCCTTTTTTCCCTAAGCAGATAGCACCTGTTCCCGCTATTGTTAAAATACCATCGTTTCCTCCTAATAAGGCCGCATGTGCAATTACTGCATCATCATAAATTTCAATATTTGTTTGATATCTCGCTATTAAACGTTCCTTTAACACATTAATATCTATACTTTTCACACCCGCCAGCCCTAAACAAATACAAACGCAGTCCTCTTTAGACAAGCTTTGTTGACAATATTCAATTGCCTCCATAATATGCGATAAAGCTTTCTCATAATCTAGTAAAACATTTCCGAAACAGCTCATACTTCTTGCTATTTCTTTACCATTTTGGTCAAATGCAATCGCTTCTGTCTTCGTCCCACCACCGTCTACACCTATCATATACTTCATCTTTCCACCCACTTTTTCTTACCTCACAATTGGAGGGAATGTTACATTACCTAAAACGACAGGATGTCTTCTGTAGCACTTGGTACATTACTTGGATTACGATGATATGTTTCATTTGCTAGCACAGCAAAAGCAATTGCTTCTTTTGCGGATGATGAATACCCAATTTCCTCTTGTATAAGTACTTTACAGGGCGCCTCCTTCAAACTCTCTTTTATCATTTCTACAAGTGTTTTATTATAACTTCCACCTCCGTCAAGAATAACTTCATCAATATGATAATAAGGAGAAATAACTTTTTGATAATGATGAACAATCGAGTTTGCTGTAAACATCGTTACAGTAGCTACAATATCTTCCTTACGGTGCTCCTTAAATCGCTTTAGCAATTCATCTGTAAACTCTTCTCCAAACTGTTCTCTTCCTGTTGACTTAGGTGGAACAGTTTTAAAAAACGAATGACTCATACAAGAATAAAGCATTTCATTTATGACACTTCCTTGTCTTGCTATCTCACCATTTTTATCAAACGAGTACTGAAATAATCGCTGACATACTTCATCTATCACCATATTTCCTGGCCCCGTATCAAAGGCAATCACTTCTTGTTTAGATACTCGGCTTGGAATTACAGTTACATTCCCTATCCCACCAATATTTTGAAGTAATCGATTTTTATTTTGGTCTCTATATAAAATAAGTTCTGAATATGGAACAAGAGGGGCTCCTTGACCACCAGCCGCCATATCCATTGTTCGAAAATTTGAAATGACTGTTGTTCCTGTTTCATAGGCTATAACTGCGGGTTCTCCGATTTGTAGTGTCGATGGAACAATCGTCTTCTCTTGAACAGGCTGATGATAAATCGTTTGACCATGCGAGTCAATTAAATCTAATTGTTCTATTGGAAAATCAGATTGTTTACAGACTTTTTTCACTGCATTCGCAAAACATAGCCCGAGCTTAAAATTCAAACTACATATAAGTTGTACGTTAGAAGCTTCTATAGATAAGGCTTGCTGAATTTCATTTGTTATTTCTTTTGAAAACGGTACTGTAATAAAGCTGATTAGTTTCACCTTTAATCATGAAAGAAGTGATAGACTAGTTGCCTATCACTCTAATACATATCTGTATGATTTCTTCATATTTCGCATCATTACACGTTCACAGAACCTCACTCGCCATCACCACTCTTTTCGACTTCAATCATATTTTTATCGTACATTTTAAAAAATGGCAGATAGATAAGGAATGAGATTGCTATATTAATGAAGACTAACACAACAGCTCTCCAATCTCCACCCGTCGCTAAATATGCACCAATTGGAGCTGGTAATGTCCATGGCGGCATAATATAAGTTGGTGTAACCAGTCCCATTGCTGTTGCAGTATAAGCAATTGTCGCTGTTACTAATGGTGTAATAATAAAAGGAATAATTAAAATCGGGTTTAACACGATTGGAAGCCCAAATATAACTGGCTCATTAATATTAAAAATACCAGGTACAATACACGTTCTTGACAGCGCTTTGGAATACTTTGATCTACCGAAGACAATCATGGCTAATACAAGCCCTAATGTAGCTCCGGAACCACCAATCCATATAAACCATTGGTATAATGGTTCTGGTGCAATAAATGGTATACTGCTTGCTCCATCTGCAACTGCAGCAGAGTTTTTACCAAGATAAACTTCCCATAAAGGACGGGCAACTGTCCCAACAACAGAAACACCATGTATGCCAAATGACCAGAAGAATGTAATTAGAAACACAGGTAGAATAACTCCAAAATAACTATCACCAGCTTTTACTAATGGTGCAGCTAGCTTATCAACTAAATGATGTAAATCAATGCTAAAAACAACAGTAATAATACTCATAATAATAATAACGAAAGCAGCAGGTATAAGTGCTTCAAAAGAACGAGATACAGACGGTGGTACTTGCTCTGGCATTTTAATCATCACATTTTTCGTCTTACAGAATCTCAAAATCTCAACCGATAAAATGGAAACAATCATTGTAACAAATAACCCATGCCCTCCAAGGTTTGTCATTGGGAGCATAAATCCTTTCTTATCAATGAGTTCAGGTGTCAATGTAAGAAGTAATGAGCAGACTGCAAGCTGCGCTCCTGATAAGGCATCTAATTTGTAACTTTTCGCTAAATTATATCCAATACCAAAGGCGATATAGAGCGACATAATAAACATCGTTAACCGATACGGTATTAAAATACTCGTTTGATGTTTGGCTGCCCATAGTGAAATAAAACTATCCTTTGGAAGAGGCGGAAACGCCACAATTAGAAAGAAACTTCCTACAATAATAAACGGTAATGCTGAAATTACACCATCACGAATTGCTTGTAAATGCCTTTGCTCAGAAAGCCTCGCCATTGGACCAGATAAGTTATTCTCAAGAAATGAGACAAACTTATTCATCAAACTTCCCTCCTAACGGATTAATTCATTCACAGCCTTTAATAGCGTCGGTCCACCAAGTGGTGTATAAGCTTGTGGCGGAATTATACCACAAGGAACAGACTGCTCATCTGCTATTTTTTTCACTGCATCAAATCTATGCCTTACTTGCGGAGCAACCATTACAACGTCCCAGCCGTTCTTAACCTCTTCTTCCACTTCACTCGTTCCAATTGCGTGTACATCCATATTAATTCCCTTCTTCTCCGCTTCTTTTTTTAAAGCGTTTACAACAATTGAACTGGACATTCCTCCAGAGCATACAAACAGAACTTTCATTTCATAATCCTCCTATATGCTTTAAGTAATTTTTATCCTTTTTCAAGGACTGTCAAACCACCAACGAAAGGAAGTTTCACGTTATTAAAAATCATATGAAGAATGTAGACAAATTAGTTCTGACGAAATGAAATTTCAGAAAAAAATTTTTTTATGTTAAATAAAAGTTTCAGCCCCTACTTTCTCAATTGTGAATCTTATATTCACGTGATATAGTAGTCTCGAAAATAGAATATGTAAGGAGGCGTACGATTATTTTCAGAAAATTATTGATGAGTTGTTGTAGCGTCATCTTGATTATTCCCTTCTTGTTCATAAGCTCTAGGTTCACACAAGCTGAAGTACCTACTACGTATCAAAAACATGAATTACGCGCCGCATGGATTGCATCTGTTCTCAACATTGATTGGCCCTCTAAGCCAGGATTACCTATCGAAAAGCTGAAACAAGAATTTATCAAACTACTAGATGATGTAAAAAATCTAGGTATGAATACAGTTGTTGTTCAAATTAAACCAACCGCAGACGCTTTTTACCCTTCCCAATATGGCCCTTGGTCCGAATATCTCACAGGCATACAAGGAAAAGACCCCGGTTATGATCCACTCGCATTTATGATTGAAGAAGCACATAAAAGAAATCTTGAATTCCACGCTTGGATTAATCCCTACAGAATAACGATGAATCATACCGATATAAACCGATTAGCAGAAAACCACCCAGCAAAGCAACATCCCGATTGGGTCATACCCTACGGCGGGAAACTATACTATAATCCTGGTATTCCAGAAGTGAAAGCTTTTATAACGGAAGGTGCATTGGAAATTGTACAAAATTATGACATTGACGCACTTCACATGGACGATTATTTTTATCCCTACAAAGTAGCGGGTGAGGAAATTCCAGATCAAAACACATATGAAACATATAATAATGGGCGATTTTCTAACATTGAAGACTGGCGTCGTGATAATGTGAACCAACTTGTAAACGGATTAAATACTGCTATTAAACAAGAAAAATCTTATGTCAAATTTGGAATTAGTCCATTTGGAGTATGGAGGAATATTGCTGATGATCCAACCGGTTCTAATACAACTGCTGGACAAAGAAATTATGATGACCTATATGCTGACACACGAGAATGGATACAAAAAGGGTATATTGACTATATTACACCACAAATCTATTGGAATATCGGTTTTGCACCTGCAGCATATGACGTTTTACTAGATTGGTGGATAAAAGAAACAGAAAACAAACAAATTCACCTATATATTGGACAAGCTGCATATAAAATTAATAATAACTCAGTCCCCGCTTGGTCAGACCCTGAAGAATATCCAAGGCAAATTGCATTAAATCATCAATATTCACAAATAAAAGGTAGCATGCACTTTAGCCTTAAAGATATAAATAACAATCCATTAGGAATAAAAGATCGACTACAAAAAGATATTTATACACATCCTGCATTAATTCCACCAATGCCTTGGCTAGATCACGATCCACCTAAGCAACCTACTTTAAAAGGTGCTATTGCAAGAAATGATGGTATTGCCTTAGGAATCATCGATGATAGAAACAATGATTCTACGTATTATGCAATCTATCGAGTAAATGAAAAGAATGACGTTGACATTCAAAAAGCTGAAAACTTACTTACTACTGTACGAAAAACAAAACCTGGGGAAATTTATGTAGATAAAACAGCTGTGTCTGGTAAGACGTATACGTATGTGGTGACTGCTTTGGATCGGTTGCATAACGAGAGTATCCCTTCTAGCAAAACTACTATACAAGCGAAGTAATCATAAAATCCCTCACTCTATATATGAGGGATTTTACCTTACGCATATTCAAAAAACAAACTACCCAGGCTTAGGAAGGGTATGCATTTACTATATTTGATCTGTTCATCCATTTTTTCATGTTATATGGTTCTAATAGGGTTAAAGGTAGTATCCGGCGATATTGCTGTCATTTACCTTTAGACGTTTTTTCATTAACATATAAGTGGCTGTACAAACAAAAGCAAAAATAAAGCAGGAGGGGCTTTGCATCTGCCCTCTGCTTCTTATCCCCGAATCTGTCCATTCCCACGAATCACATATTTCGTGGAAGTCAATGCAGGCAATCCCATCGGCCCCCGCGCGTGCAGCTTTTGCGTGCTGATGCCGATTTCGGCGCCGAAGCCAAATTCAAAGCCGTCCGTAAAGCGAGTCGAAGCATTATGGTACAGCGCCGCGGCATCGACGGAAATGAAAAATTTACTGACATTTCCTTCGTTTTCTGTAATAATCGCTTCGGAATGCTTGGAGCCATAAGCATTGATGTGGCGAATCGCTTCTTCAACCGAGGAAACGATTTTGACTGCCAGCGTAAGAGACAAAAACTCTGTTTGCCAGTCTTCTTCTGAAGCAGGGACAAGAGATGAATCAATTGTCAAAGCTTTCTTATCCCCGCGTAGCTCCACTCCTTTTTCCTTCAAGAAGGAAAACAGCTCAGTACCGTAACGCTCCACCCAATTCTCATGAAGTACAATTGTTTCAATAGCGTTGCATACGGACGGGCGCTGTGTTTTAGCGTTTACAATAATGTCGAATGCCATCTGTTTATCTGCTGTTTCATCAATGAAAATGTGACAATTTCCCGCACCTGTTTCTAATACAGGGACAGACGCTTCTCTCACTACCATATCAATCAGCTGCTTGCCGCCTCTTGGAATAAGAACATCTAAGTACTCGTTCAATGTAAACAGCTGCTTTGCGCTTTCACGTGACGTATCTTCAATGAGCTGTACGCTGTCTGGAGGCAGGCTAGTTTGTTCGAGTGCCCGGTGAATGACAGCGACAATGGCTTTGTTGGAATAAATGGCGGAAGAACTACCGCGCAGAATCACCGCGTTTCCTGTTTTCAAGCAAATCGTGGCCGCATCCACCGTCACATTTGGCCTCGCCTCGTAAATCATCCCCACAACGCCGAGTGGCACGCGCACCTCCTGAATGGACAATCCGTTCGGCCGTTCCCATGCCGCCACGCACCCTCCGACAGGGTCACGCAAATCAATCAGCTGCCGGATGCCCTCTGCCATGTCAATGATGCGCTGTTCGTTCAACAGGAGGCGGTCAAGGAGTGATGCAGACATTCCTTTCGCTTTTCCTTGTTCGATATCCCGTTTGTTTTCCGTCAAAATGTAGGATGTCTCCGCCATCAATTTCTCAGCGATAGCCGCCAGCGCCTTATTTTTTTGATCCGTCGATTTGGCCACAAGCTCTCTCATAACCGCTTTCGCTTTTTGTCCCTTTGCTAATACTTCGTTCATTTTCACTTCCCCCTTTTAAAGATAAAATTTGAGACGTGTCTAACTCCGCCAGCTAGGCACTGCAACCCAAAACTCTCCTACACAGATATTAGTTGAATCGACCGGGCTCTTAACGTTCTGTTGCTCATCCTGTCTAAACATTCAAGTTACTGACGCTTTGAGCAGAGAAAAGGCAAAAAACGCCAGTTAAGACGAAAAGCCTTGGTTTTTGCACCTAAACAAGCCGGCTTCTGTTTTTCTTAAGATGAAACCCAATTATCCCTATGAATGACCTCGTAGCTATGCCTTTCTTCTCGCGCTTGAATGTCACGGCTCCGCATGCCTTTCAGCGCCCGCAATTCCTCTGCGCTATATCTGCACTGCCCTTTGCCGATTACGCGTCCTTTTTGCGTGATGACCTCCACCACTTCGCCGGCCTGAAAGATCCCGAACACGCCGGTAACACCAGCGGGCAGAAGACTTTTTCCATGATGGACGATAGCAGCGGCTGCGCCAGCATCCACCTCGATTTGTCCTCTCACGAGCGAATGCAATGCAATCCATTGCTTGTTCATCTTGATCACTTTTTGCGGCGTATTACCGATGTACGTTCCGTCACCTTTGCCTTTCAAAACATCTAAAAACTTCTCCTGTCCGCTTCCTGTTCCGATGAATACGCTCACACCGAGAGACAGCGCCGTCTTCGCCGCATCGATTTTCGATCTCATGCCGCCGGTACCGAGCTTTGAGCCAGCATCTCCGGCAAGAGCGTCAATTTCTTCCGTAACGTCAGGAAGAAAGTAATACTTTTTCGCGTCCGGATTTTTCTGAGGATTCCGGTCGTACAAACCGTTCACATCCGTAAAAATCATGAGCATATCTGCCGACACGAGCCCGCTTACTAAAGCCGACAGCATGTCATTATCTCCGAACGTTAGCTCCTCTACAGAAATAGAATCGTTTTCATTGATAATAGGCAAGGCAGAGCGGTCCAGCAGCTCTGATAAAGTTGCATAGGCATTGCTGTATTGTTCTTTTCTAGAAAAATCGCTTCTTGTTAGTAGAAGCTGCGCGGTAACAATCCCATATTTGAGGAATTCCTCTGTATACGCCTGCATTAAGAGACTTTGCCCGACAGCGGCGGCAGCCTGTTTTCCTTTGATTGTCACAGGCCGTCCGGGATACCCAAGAGCAGAGAAGCCTGCGGCAACGGCCCCGGATGTAATCAGCAAAATTTCATGTCCTTCCTGTTTCAGCCGTGCCAAGGCGGCAACGTGATCTGAAAGCTGTTCGCTAGAGATGCCGCCTTGATTCGCTGCCAAAGAACTGCTTCCAATTTTTATGACAATTCGTTGTTTTTTCACTTTTGTACCTCCTCGTCTAAAATGAAAATTTTTTTATAAGGTGTGCCGCTTCTTTTTTCGAATGGAAACAAAATACTCTTCTACCGCGTGCAATTTGCAGGGAAAAATCCCCTGCAAATGATGCCCATTTCGCAACAAAAATTCAAATAAAAAGACCGCTCCGCCCTTAAAAAGGACGAAACGGTCATCGTTCCGCGGTACCACCTTCATTGATATGATCCATATCCGCTTGTCGCCTGTAACGCAGGCATACGCTTAAACTTTCGTTTAAAACTCGGGGATAGGTTCGATAGTTTCTTTGCGAGGAATCTTTCAGCCTGCGGATTCCACTCTCTTGCGCAAGAAAACATATGTACTAGTTCCCTTCAACGATTTTAATTTTAATTTTAATTTTAATTTTTTATATTATGCAATACAGTGGATTTTTATGTCAAGAGATGTTTTAAAAAACAAAGAAGGCTGCATATTTAATTTTTATTGATAAATGGAAATTATCGGGGTTTATAAAAATACAACACCATTCTTGGGAAATTGCACGCTAAGGACTAGAAAAATTTACTATGACAACGTTCTTAAAGGATAACCACATGTTCAGAAAGAAAACGCCAAAAATTAATTGATCACTGAATCTTGTACGCACTTTATTAACTTGATTATATCTAGAAAACGTTGATATAGTTTTCTGAACAAATATCTCTTAACGTACAACAAAAGAGGTATTTTGTATTAACACGTATAATTTTCCCGAAAGAATATAGTGCTTCATAAGTACTCTGTATATCAAATTGTTTTTTTTCAAATATTTTACGTAGCAATCCTTTCAATTTCCCCTTTTCATTATACTACTGATAATGATATGTTATATTCTCCAAAAGTATTTAAGATGTTATAGAGTGAAATATAATAAAAATTTCAAACTATAGAAAATGTGCTTGTTTAGTACACAATAAAAGTGATTTCTATGCATATTTGGTATTGCAAAAAACAATGTACTCTCTTAAAATATTTTTTTATAGTAATCTCGATATTATTTATAATGCCTATTTCTCTTTTACAGGATATCACAAAGTTTTTTAGAATAATAAATTTCAATCTAATGAAATTTATACTAAAAGGAGCGAGAGCGAATTATTATGAACAAACAAATAGGATTCATAGGATGCGGAAATATGGGTATCGCTATGATAGGTGGAATGATTAACAAAAATATAGTTTCCTCAGATAAAATAATTTGTTCAGATTTAAATGTCATTAATTTAAAAAATGCTAGTGAAAAATACGATATAATCACAACTACTGACAACAATAAAGTAGCTAACAATGCTGATATTTTAATTTTATCAATCAAACCAGACCTATACTCATCAGTAATTAACCAAATAAAAGAGCAGATAAAAAGCGATGTAATAGTAGTAACTATTGCTGCAGGGAAAAACATTAAGAGTACTGAGGACGCCTTTGGCAGAAAGTTAAAAGTTGTTAGAGTAATGCCTAATACACCTGCTCTTGTTGGAGAAGGAATGTCTGCATTATGTGCTAATAAAATGGTTACGGAAAAAGACCTAGAAGATATACTAACTATATTTAATAGTTTTGGCCAAACAGAGATAGTACATGAAAGATTAATGGACGTTGTAACATCTGTAAGTGGTTCTTCTCCAGCATATGTATATATGTTTATAGAAGCTATGGCAGATGCTGCTGTACTAGATGGTATGCCAAGAACTCAAGCATATAAATTCGCAGCCCAAGCTGTATTAGGTTCTGCAAAAATGGTACTTGAAACAGGAATACACCCAGGTGCACTTAAAGACATGGTTTGTTCTCCAGGTGGAACGACAATAGAAGCTGTAGCAACGTTAGAAGAGAAAGGATTAAGAACAGCTATTATTTCGGCTATGAAGCATTGCACTCAAAAATCTATTGAAATATCCAAGTTAACTAATAAATAAGAAATAACTTATAGAATGTACCATAGCAACAAAAAATTCTATACTAAGAAAACAATTATTTATTTCCTCCTATATTTACAGATAATAAGGAGCAACTTCTAGGAATACTGTTCAGTTAATACCATTAATTAATAAAAATCCTGATTACAAATATAATTTTTCTTTTTCTCTTCTTCAAACACTCTCTAAAACATTAACACCTCTTGAAGTGCTTGAAATTGAAAGCCTATATAAAGAAAAATTAGGCACGCGTAAGTTTGGATACAATTCAAACTTAATAGTTAAACTACAAAAACCTCTTGAGTACGTGACTCAAGAGGCTTTCTTTTACTTATTCTTAAATTTTTCCTTCGCCGCTCTCATTTTCACATTCAAATCATGATTAATGGAGTCACGAATATCACGCTCTACTGCTTCCATTTCTTTTTGGAAGTTTTGTAAGTAAACCTGCAATTCTTCTTCTTTTTCAGGACGCTGTGATGGCGGTAGCTGAGCCACTAGTGACAGCATATCCGTTAAATCTTTCATTAAGAAAGTTTCAAGTTTGTGTTGTTGTTCAAACATGCGATGTTCTTGGTAATACGGAAGTGCGTTTAATACGGCAATTGTAATTTCATCGACTGTTCTTTGTAGTGACGGATTGATTGCGCGTTTATACGCTTGAATTGTATTTAATGCATCTGGATAACGGTCATAAAAATACAATTTATAAAACGATAAATCTGTTGGCTTAGATGATTGTTGTGATTCTTGTCGTAAAAAATCTTTTACTTTCATCGCTGCTACATCGATATCTTCATTCGTCACTTTTTTCGTTGTTTTTGCCATAGCGTGTACCTTTTTCTGTTTATCTTTCGGTAACATAGAGAAAACTTGTTCTCTTGTACGTTGATCCGCCGCACAGAAAAGAGTATTCAATGTTTGTTTTTCTTTTTTCCCCTCTGTACGAATCCAGCGATAAAAAAGCGGATTCTGCGTAAATTCTTGTAAGAACGGTGTTGATTTATTTGATAATTTTTCAATTGATTCATTCGCTCGTTTATACGGTTTCGCCCATGATAAATAAAATTTCCGGCCGAAATACACAAGCAAGACAACAATTGTAAATCCTACTAAAAGCAATACTCCAATTAGTATTAAAACTAATTTAAAGAAGCCCATTTTTTCACCTCCTCTAACGATTCTTTATTTCTTTGGACGCTGAATGAGCTTCTGCTTCATTTCATCATTAAATGTGTCGAGTTCAATAACAAACTTTTTACTAGATTCAATAATACGCTCTGATGATTTCTCAGATGCTTCAATAGCTGCAAACACATTTTGGAATGATTCGCGTAGCTTATCCATGCTGATTGCTGGGTTTTCAAGTAACTGTGTTGTTTCTTCTGTATTCTGTTTTAATGCTTGTGAGTTACTTAACACCATTGATTCAATTGCTTCGTTTGTCGCATTCACTGCATCAATCGTCTTACGTTGATTTGTTAATGCCAGCTGAATCGCTGCTGAAACAGTAACTACGTTTTGCGTCATTGTAATCGCATTACGAATTGCTTCTGTCAACTTTTCATTATTCTTCTTAATAATGTCTACAGATGCAATAGACTGCAGTAATACACTTTTCGCTTGCTGCATGTTACGCGTACGTACAAGAATTTTTTCTAACGCATCATTGATTAATGGAATATCCTTTTGACGATCTGGATTTTGCTTTTCTACTTCAAGCATGCCAGCGAGCTTTCGTCCTAAATATACTTGTTTATCAAGCGCATGAATTTTATCATGTGATTGCTCTTTTAACATTTCTAAACCAACTGTATCCTCTTGTAAGTTGTCACGCCCAATAAGCAACGCTCGTATGATTTCTTCAATTTGTTTATCTATAGATTGATATTTATGCACATACGTTTCAAGTGGGTTTTTCTTGAAAACCTTAAACATAAACTTCTTCATTCCCGATGCTTTCATTGAATTGGGATCGAGTTCTGATACCACTTTACGTAATTCTAATAACGTATTTGGAATTTCTTCATTCTTTCCATTCATCATTGCAGTAACAGGACGTTTTAGTGCTGATAATGTTTGCCCTGCTGCTTGCTGCTCTTTATCTCCTAAATCTCCCAGCTGGGATAATACTTTTGAAAGGTCAGTATTTTGTTCACTATTTAACTTTTGTACATATAAATCAGCTTCTTTATTCAGTTCAACAAGCTCTTCATCTTTAATAACTGTATCAACAACTACTTGCATATTATCTTTCACTACTGATACATGTTCTTTTTTCTCTAATTCAGTCACAAAATCGCTCCTTTATTTATATGTGCGAATTTATTTGCACTATATTTCATCTAATATATCGTATTCAACATGTATGATACTTGTTTAAAATCGATTTTTAATAAACTCCTGCTTATGCAGTCATTCCCTGTTTCTTATCCTAAGTATACCTGTTTCGTACATTATTTTCCTCAGACTTAAGACCTAGAAGGCTACGTGCGGAAGACGGATTCTTCACATGTTATACAGTTTATTACTTAGCAATTCGGCCCTCAATTTCATTTTGTCTACCTTTCCGTTCGGCTTCTTCGGTAAACGTGATAGTACAGTCCAATTTCTTGGCTGCTTATATGCTATTAGTTTTTGACGGCACTCTTTCTGAATATCTACTAATTCTCGAGAAACTTCCTTAACGATAACAGCCCGTATAATTTCCCCGCGATTCTCATCTTTTTCCGAAAACACTACTGCTTCTATAACCCCGGTGATTCCAAGTAATACATCCTCTATTTCACCAGCATACACAAAACTCCCAGCAGCTTTTATAACATCTCGGTCTCTACCTACTAAAACAATTTTTCCATCTTCTCTTTGGAAACCAATATCATGTGATGTTACCCAATCTTCTATGAAAGTTGCTTTTGTTTGCTTTTCATTTTCAATATATCCTTCAAAAGCCTGACCAGATCGAACAAATAATTTCCCAAAGTTTTCTTTATTAGTTACTATTCGTTCTTTTTTCTCATTAAAAAAGGCAATCTCTACATCTGGTAATGGTATCCCGACTGTTTCAGGTGCAGTTCTTGCATCTTCCGGTGTTAACAGTGAGGCATAGCCCATTTCTGATGATCCGTAATATTCATACAAAAATGATTTAGGAAAACATTCTTCAAATTTTTGTCTTTGTATAGGCGATAATTTTGTCCCAACTGAAATCATACACCTCGGAATCATTTCCTGCACACTTCGTTTTTGCTTTGCATGGCGAATTAAAGGTTCAATTAAAGCTGGTGTGATAGAAGCACACGATCCTTTCGCTTTTAAAAAGGCTTCTGGTGTGAACTTAGATAATAAAACAATCTCAGATCCTATAGCTAATGCCTGAAGTGCCGGATATAGCTGGGCTGAATAAGATAAATGTAGCGGAACTACTACACGATCGCTTTCAATTAGTGAAAATGCCTTACTCCACCCTTCAAAACTACTAGTCCATGATTGATGACTTTTAACAAACCCTTTCGGTGTACCCGTTGAACCTGAAGTATAACCAAAGAAGTATAACTCATCCTTACTACTCACATGTCTAAGAGGAAATGGGATGGTATTAGGCTCCATTGTTTGACATAAAGTCTCTTTGGATGTGATAATCCAATTAGGCTCCGTACTACTTATAATTGTTTGCCATTCAATTTCGGTAACGTCTGGATGAACCGGCATTATAATTCCACCAATTTTTGAAACCGCAAGTGCATCTTGAATCCATTCCATACAATTTTCTAACTTGATAATAAAAATATGCCCTGGTATCGCTCCGTCTTGCATAAGAGCTGATGCGCGATTTGAAACACATTGCGCCAACTCTTTATAAGTCCAACTATTATGTTGTTCCGAAAGCACAACGCGATCAGGATATTTTTGTGCCTGCTCATAGAAATAAGAATGTATTCGCATTTTTTATTAAATCTCCTTGTTTGTTATGGCTATATTTTTTATTTTTTTCGTGCTACAAACGCTCCTTTTTGAAAGGCTAGTAATACAGTTTCAAACGTATCGTCTTCTTCAATCATCTGAATAAATTCTGCTAACTCTTCTGCATGCGAAGTCGCATTGTCAATGACAAGAAATCCTTGTGGTTCTAATATGCGTTTTATATTTTCCCACCACCACATATATTGCGTACGCTCTGAATCTAGAAAAATAAAATCAAATGAACGATTTACTTGTACATCTAGAAACGCTCCTGCTTCTTGATTATGAATATCAATCCGATATCTAAGATTTGCCTTTTCAAAATTCATAAGTGCCTCTGCAACCCTTTCTGAAGAAAGCTCAACAGTTGTAACATTTCCTTTTGTTTCTTCAGCCGCATTTGCCAGCCATAATGTTGAATATCCATTTGAAGTACCAATTTCTAAAATTTTTTGTGCACTACACCCTTTTATTAAAATAGATAAAAATTGTCCCATCTCACGAGAAACATTTCTTAACTTTTCTTCTCGCTTTTCTTTTTTGCTATCATGCTCTTCCCCGTACTTTTCAAGTTCTAACAACAATAATTCTAATGAATTCATACTATTCATCGCCTTTCTAACAAATTTAATGATTAAAAATTGATGAGAAAGTTGATTATGTTTGTCTACTTTTCATTATATGCGAAACGAAAATCTTTTTCCTGTTATAAAACAAAGAATTGAAATTTTTTGTAGCATATTGTTTCATTTTTTGGTAAAGTTAATTTCTACGTGTAATTATTCCATTCACATTATTTTACAATCAAAATGCAATCATAAAATCATTTTTAATCGGTATTTCACATTAAAGAAGCGCCCTTTTCGGACGCATTTTCTTTTGTTTATAACTGTATGTAAGAAAGGATGCTTTGAACATGAACGTGATTAATTTAGAAGCTGCTAGAAAACGTAAGCAGTACAAAAAGCAAATGATAACTATACCGATTATTAAACGTATTTACGAAGAGGACGGAGAAATTAAGTGCGAGGTATTAGGCGAAAAGGATGTTCCTCTTGAAATGTTAGAGAAGTAAATTACATGATCTTAAATCGAAGACGCATCTCTCTTGAGATGCGTCTTTTTCATTCTATACATTCTGATTTAAATGAATAAGCTTTTCTGGATTCATCATCATATAAATAGATGCGATTTTCTCTTCTTGAAACTCAAACGAAAGCACATACGTAGCGCGATTATTTATATTTACAATAATACCTGGTGTACCATTTACCATTCTAAATGCAATGGAATGTCCTTCTGGTAACTTTTTGGTAATCCCTAAAAATAAGCGAACAATCCTTTCAGGTGTGTAAACTGGTTTAAGAGCCGTTGTAACCTTTCCACCACCATCGGATTTAAATATTGCATCTGTTTTTAAGATGCCTAACATTTCCTGTACGTCTCCTCGCTGCAAAGATGCAACGAATTGTTCTACATATGCAGCCATTTGCTTTGTACTTAATTTTGAGGCTTTCGGTTTATCTCTTATACTTTTTCTGGCCCGATGAAAGATTTGTCGACAATTCACACTACTCTTTTCGACAATTGATGCGATTTCATCATAATCGTATCCAAAAACTTCTCGTAATATAAACACCGCCCGTTCAACTTCAGATAACTGTTGTAAAAGCAAAAGATACGCTGTAGAAATAGACTCCTTCATTATATATGTCATTGAGGGATCATCATTTTCTTCAACAAGTGGTTCAGGCAACCACATGCCAACATAAACATTTCGTTTATGAGCTGTTGAACGTAATTTATCGATTGCACGATTCATAACCATCTTACACAAATACGCTTTTACATTATCAACAGACTCTAGCTCTTCTATTTGACTTAATGCAAGAAATGTATCATGAACAATATCTTCAGCATCCATAACACTCCCGAGCATACGATAGGCTAAAGAAAACAATAAAGGTTTATATGCTTGATACAATTGTTCCATTTCCACACTAACATGACCCTCTTTCAATTTGTGACTTTACTTTGTTCTAAAATTTGTAGTGCTGCTCGTTTACCGCTAGCAACCGCAGCGTCAGCTAATAATTCATCATGCCCAGCCCAATCTCCTGCAACATATATCCCTGGCATTTCAGGAACCCTAGGCCCTGGATTTTCAGTACGGCCAATATGAGGAAAATCATAGACAACTGTTATTTTAGGTAAATATTGCTTTTCAACTAACTCCTGTTGCCATTTCGGATGTAATAAATCCATTGTATGTTCTAACAAAAATTTATCATCATTAAAATTACTAGTCTGTACTGCATGATTATGATATTTTATCAATCCCACTACTACCGTTCCATCGTCACTCAGCTTAGCGGCTCTCGATTGATTCGTAAAAAACAAAGGTTGATCTAATCCTAAGGCAAATTGATATGATGGATTGGGTAATTTTCTTAGGCCAAGATCTAAGGAAGCTACTGTAACTGGCACTGATTGTTCTCCCCATATACGCAGCATAGTGTCTCTTGCACCTTTTACAATTTTACAAGCCTCTTTTGGTGGTATAGTAATAACAACCGTAGGGACTTCAAAGAATTCGTTACCAGAACAACGAATTCTTTGAATATGACCACAGTGCTCAATTTCAACTACATTTTTGCTCGCTATAAAATGAACTCCAGCATTTGTAGCATCTTCTCTTAACTTTGTTATGATTGTCTCCCATCCGCCATCTACATAAAAGACTCCTTCTTTCATTGATCGTTGTATTTGTTTTAGTACAGAAGATGCTAACTGTATTGTCGGAGCATATGTGTAAGTTGATGTTCGGCATAATGCATAAAACATATTTCTTACCATGGGATCTTTAATTTCTTTTTCTGTCCATACACTCAGACTCATTTTAGGAATTGTATTTAAATCTAATTTCCCTAGCTTTAACATCAGATGAGAAAATTGTATTTTAGCCGCCCATGAAAGTAATGGTGTAGATAAGATTGATCGAAAATCTGTCGGTATTGTATACACATCATTTTTCCATATACCATGCGCGCTAGTTGAAGGTATGTCTCCTGGAATGTTAATTCCAAGTTCCTCAAAAGTTGATAGTGCTTCTCCCCCGCGATATAAAGCGTGCGCCCCAAGATTCATAAGGACTCCGTTTTTATTCGTTGTTATTGCTCTTCCACCAAAGCGACTTGATTTCTCTAATACAACAACTTTTTTACCTTCCCTAGCTAAATAAATCGAAGCTGTTAATCCAGCAAGTCCCCCGCCTATAATTGCCACATTAAAGTTCTCCATATATATTCCCTCCTTATTGTTCTACACACAAGACGGATGAAGAAAGAGGAATGTGACATCTTTTAAGATTTATTTTTCCTTCAAAAACAAAAAGATCCTTTATCACATACTAAAGGATCTTTTTGTTTACATAATATAATTACCAACTACTTGTATGAGAGGTAGTCTTTAGTGGCACTGGATTCCAACTTTGTTGTATTGTTTGCCATGATTTAACCGTTCCATCTTTACTTTTAATAAATGCTTTAAATTCTATATTTCTTTCAGCTGGCAACACAACATTTCCTCTCCAATCATTACTATGAGAATCATAATATAATTGAATTGGATACTGTTTTGTGTCCCAACTTCCTAATTCCGCACGATTCCCAGTAATATAAACAGTATCTCCTATTGTTGTAGGAACATTTTTTACTACAATCGTTTGCATAACAGGGGTTACACCTAATAAATCTTTAAATTTCCCCATTAATGAATTGTTATACATTACATCTTGATAACGAAGTAACGTAAATCCAGCAAAATTATAATTGAAAGCCATTTCTGCAACTCTTTTATACTCTTCTTCATTTCCGATACTTAAAGCATTTTCACCGTTTAATACAATTCCCTTTTCATTGGCTAATGTTGCAATATTTTGTACCAATGTTTTTGGCATTGAATATTCCGGATAACTACCTTTATCTGTCATTTCTAAACAAGTAAATGTTACATCTAGCTTTGCACTTTTGAAAGCATCAAGTAAATGGCTATAATCATTATACCCTGCAGGCTTTTCAGCTCCATGAGGTATTGTTGGGTTATTATATTGCCAATGTACGCCTGCAATTTTTGCACCAATTGGTACTTGGAAAGTTGTGTCAAATGCGTTATGTGCTAATTCACCAATTAATTTTGTATGATTTTCCAAGATGCCCTGATACCATTCTAAATAGTCTTTTCCATACATAGAAAGATATCCATTCATTAAGAATTGTTCCCCATCGCTTGGTGGTAAAATGGCTAACTCTGAAATCAGTTTCGTGCCCCATGCTTTATTCACTTCATTTAGAGAACCATATTTATTTAATACCCATAAACGAAATTTAGATTTTGCAAACTCTGTATACGCTTGAAACTTTCCACGTGAGGGATATCCTGTCCCATCGGAAGTTGTATATGAAGGATATCTTAGTTCACCAGCTGGTCCTCCAGATAAATATATTTTTGCGATTACATCTTTATATGGTTTCATAGCTGCTGCGAATGCTGTATATAGTTCACCATATTCCTTTCGAATTACATCTGAAGCAAGTGGATTTAATGTTTCTTTATTGACAGTTCCTGTTTCAGACTTAAAATAAAGGCTATCATCGGATTTTTGATTCCAAACCCATGAAGGAATTGGTACATTGCAATCATCCCCAACATTTCCACCGCACTGATGTGTGGAAATAATAGGAATCATTTTCATACCTGCATTTTTTACCGATTGAGCAAAGCGCTGTGCGTATGAAAAATCAAATTGCTGATCTCCGTTCTTTTCCATATCCCCCCACCAAAAATCAACTGTAATAGCATAAAAACCATTTTGTTTTGCCCATCGTAAATCATTTTCAAATGTCTCCCAATTTGTTACTTCCGGTATCTTTTTTAATGGCGCCATTAAATATGCTTTGTAATCTGGATTCATTCCTTTTCCATTTACAGCTGCCGAACTCGCTTGCGGAATTAATAATGATACAAATAACATCACTACAGACAAAATGACAATACAACAATATTGAAACTGATTTTTCATTGCTTCTCTCCTCTTTAATTTACAGATTTCATGTATTCGCTTTCATTATAAACGAAAAGACGCAATCGTTTGCATGTAATAATGCATAATATTAAAATAAACAAGCTAGATTAATTAGCTTGTTTATTTTAAACTCCAATTTCATACTATCTACTTTCACATACAAATATCATTTCTTATTTTACTAAACTTGTTATACTACTTTTATGATATTTTATTAAAATATCATAAAACCCTTTTACCAAGAATGATTAAATCCCTTTCAACCCCATCTAATTCTGCAACGTTAGGCAGATGCGCCCATTTTTCAAAATCAAAACAAGAAAATAATTGCAGACTAGCTTTATTATGAGCAAATATAAACGCTAGTAATGTTTTAATCTTGAGCTTCGGACAAGTATCTAACACTCTATGTAGTATATGTTTACCTATCCCCCTACCTCTATACATTTGATGAATGTATATACTTATTTCAGCTGTTCCATTATAAGCAGGTCGACCGTAAAAGGATTGGAAACTAACCCATCCGCATATCTCTCCTTGAGATTCTATTATCCATAAAGGTCTAAAAGAAGGTGAATGTTCATTAAACCATTGTTCTCTACTCTTAACAGTAACAGGTTCTGTATCAGCGGTTACCATTCTACTTGAAATAGTTGAATTGTATATATCCACTATACTAGATAAATCACTAATTTCGGCATCTCTAATCTTAATATCTTCTTTCATAAACAACTCACACTCCTCAGTTAATATTCTATTTTTTCATATATTAACTGAATTCATACATATAATTCAAACATGAATTGTATAAATCTAATATTTTTTATCCTTTTATAACTTTTAAAAACATTATTAATTTACTACCTTATTTTATATTAATAATATTTTATCCAGAATATTAGGTATGTACGGGTCATATTTATTTTCCAAAGAATTAATCAAAATTCCTCTGTAATTTACAAAATAACTAGGTATAAATACCTAGTTATTTTGTGTTTAAATGAAATACCAACTTCATCTTTTCTCTAATTTTTTTGTAAATCTATCATATTGCATCCGAAAAAGTTCAATGACAACCGGAAGATCCTCTTCGCTTTTTATATGATAACTAATCCATCCTGATTCAGGTAATACATGATGGGGCTGCGCTAACCCTTGGTTAACCAATTCATCCCGTTTTAATTTTGGAAATGGAAGATCAGCTAATGTATCTCCATGAAGATGACCTAACTCTTTCTTTTTATAATTTAATTCAATACCACCAAATCGATGTGGTTTTTCAGAAACCCCTTCCCAGCTCAGCACTTCTTTTCTAATCATTTCACTATATGACATGGCCATTCACTCCTTTATCATTCTGAATGTAAGAATACGATACCTTTTTTCTTTAAACGTTACATCACTCAAAGGTATCAATGTATTTACGAAAATAGTTTGATATTTGCAAGGTAAATGAAACTCATGCTTTTTCAAAAAAAACATCATTTATTCGCTCTAATTCTATTTTATATTTGATTCAAACATACATTCATTGTATACGAATAGGTACAATCAATACTGCACACTAAAATAACTAGACTCATATCCTAATTCGTATACTTAATCCTATTTCAAAACAGAAAGGCAGGAAGAATAAATGACTTCTTATATAGATTACACCTCTCCCTCTGTCCGTTTCACTCATGATCTAAGTACGAGTAATTTTTTTAAAAAAGATGAGCAAAATTATATAAATGTACTGGGAATTAAACAATTAAATACATTAGACAATACATCGTTATTAGATATTTTTTTAAGCACTGGTAACGTCGTTGAACCTCATGTACATCAAAATGCAGCTGAACTTGTTTACTGTATTTCTGGAGCAGCTATTGTTTCATTACTTAACCCGTTTACGAATCAAATTCTTAATCTCCCTATTAAACCAGGGCAAGTTGCCAACGTACCCCAAGGTTGGTGGCATTATGAAATTGCCTCTGTAGACAATACACATTTATTAGCAATTTTTAACGCTCCTACACCAGAAGTTATATTTGGTTCAGATATTTTAAGGCTGACACCCTCAAATGTAATGGCTCATACCTATTGTCTTGATGAACAAGAGTGGAAGAAAGCAATATCTCCTATTCAATCAACTACTGTAATTGGACCTCCGGCAAACTGCACTCAAAATCGAAATACTATGTACAATACACTACCTCAAAACCCAACCTATCCCGAGCAGCCACCTTCATACTACCAACAACAGTTTCCATTTCATCCATATTGGGGGTATTAATAGAAGGAGTTATCATTAAATTTTATAAATATATGAAAATTCCAAAGCTATTCTTTATCCAGTAAATTAGAGTTTAAGTATCTTTCACTTAAGACCCTATAGAAATTACATTGAATTTTACTTGAGTTAATAAGCTGAAAAATGAGTTCTAAAAAGATGTTTACTTACTCTGTAAACATCTTTTTAGAACTGTAAAAATCTTGTATGTACGAATCATATTTTCATCTTGTTTCATTACCTTAAACTACCGTAACGATTACTAGAGTTTTCACATATACTATTTATATATCAAACTGGAGGTGATGGTATCATGAATAAAGAGTACGATTCTAACAAAGATTCTTCTAACAATAAAGATATCCGCACTTCATCTTCACAATCTTCCAATTACCAATCATCACAAAACCTATATCGCCAAGGATATGTAAAGAAAAAAGGATGTAATTGCGGTAAAAACAAATAGAATTTTTCACTTTATTCAGAATTATATTTACTGTGTAATATATACACATCAAAAAAGAGCATCTATAACAGATGCTCTTTCTCTTATAAAATAAGTAAATGATTATTCATTTTGAAAGAACATTTATATAGAAAACTCTTGTTCAAAACAAGGTGACTCTATTAAATGATATTATTATTTGATTATCCAGATTATTTCACACGGATTACAACAAGCATTCACCATTGGTATAGTTAGTATCGGGATATAGAGATGTTGTTTGAAGCATCTTTACTTTCACCATTCATTTGCATAGTAAACGTAACATTAGAGTTCATGATTTCCCCCCCTCTACCTTGGTTCGTTGAGTTCGTTTGTTTTGTTAGCACTTAAATTGAATTGCAACTACATTCCTTTTATTTAATAACTATTATCAGTAAAGAGTTCAGAAAATCCATAGACAATTACCAACACTTACTCTGCCATTTTTTCACTTTCCCACTGTAAGAGTAGATATGTCCGCTATTGTTTAAATAAACTTCTATATCCTCAGCAAACATCTTTTACATCCTCTTCTTCAATAACTCCCTTTTTATTTTCAGCCAATTTCTTCAAGTAATCAACGAATTTATTAATTATTTCCACTGCCATCATCCTTTCAATTCAAATGTCCATTTTGTTCAATAAAATAGAGTACCCGCCATTAGGTACTCTTTTGCGAAAGGAGTATGGAGCTCCAAGTATCATCTCAATTATGATAACTCGTCCCACACTTCATAATATGCTTGTCTCATTAAGTTGTTTACTAGTCCATTGTGTAATTTCTATATAACAAAGAAAATAAGGTATAATCATTTTCTATCTCCAGCATAGCTTCATACATTGGTTTATCATATCCAACGCCTTTTGCATAAACTAAAGATTTAATAAATGCCTTAATGACCCTCTTACTCTCAGGAGATAACTTACTATTGCTTATAAATTCAACTTGTGATCTAACTATCTTTCAATTCTTTATCCAAAAAAGCAATACACGCCTTTTCAACAGATGAATAAAAACCAACTGGCTTGAATCCGTATTTTGGTTCTTCGCCTTCTTTTGTTTTTTTGTACTTCTGATGTTTGCAATCACAAAAAAATGCGGTTTCTCAAATACAAGAAACCGCATTACATCAACATTTAAATTTAAATTTAAATTTTAAACTGACTCGTATACAGTCCATAATAGAACCCTTGACTTTCAATTAAAGATTCATGATTGCCCCTCTCAATAATTTCTCCATCTTGAATAACCAAAATTTGATCCGCTTTTTCAATTGTTTTTAATCGATGGGCAATTACAAAGCTTGTGCGTCCCTTCATCAAATTGTTTAATCCAGATTGAATTTGGAGTTCTGTTCTTGTATCAATGTTTGATGTTGCTTCATCAAGAACTAAAATATCTGCATCTGCTAAAATTGCTCTCGCAATTGCAAGCAGTTGCTTTTGCCCCTGACTTAAATTCGATCCTTCTGAAGCAATCTCTGTTTCATATTGATTTGGTAAATGTTTAATAAAGAAATGTGCAGAGGCTGCTTTTGCTGCAGCAATAACTTCTTCATTACTTGCATCTAGCCGTCCATAACGGATATTATCCATAATTGTACCAGCAAAAAGATATGTATCTTGCAAGACGACTCCTATTTTACTTCGTAAGGAGCTAATATCGTAATCTTTTATATCTTTTCCATCAATCTTAATTTGGCCCTTATGAATATCATAAAAGCGTGTTAATAAATTAATGACTGTTGTTTTTCCTGATCCAGTGGGGCCAACAAGTGCAATCGTTTCTCCTGGATGCGCATGTAAGTTTACATCTTTTAAAATTTCTTTTTCTTTCGTATATCCAAATGATACATGTTCGAAAGAAACATTTCCTTTTAGATTCTGAACAACAATTGCATCTTTTTTGTTTTGAATTTCTGGAACTTCATCCATAATTTCAAAAACTCGCTCTCCCCCAGCAACTGCAGCTTGAATTGTATTCATAAGCATTGCAAACTGACTAAGTGGTCTTGAGAATTGACGAGAATAGTTAATAAAAGCTGCGATGACACCAACTGTTGTCATACCATTTAAAACCATAATAGCACCTGCTAAGATAACAAGTCCCATCCCTAAGTTGTTAATAAAGTTCATACTTGGGAAGATAAACGCTGAAAATGTATCAGCTTTTGTAGCAGAAATTCTAAGTTGTTCATTAATCGCATGAAATTTATTTACTGTTTCTTTTTCTTTTCCGTACAACGTAATAACATCTGCACCTGTAATCGCTTCTTCAATAAAACCGTTCAATTCTCCTAAATCTTTTTGGCGCTTCGCAAAGTTTTTACCACTATATGCAACCAATTTTTTTGTTACAAAAAACATGATGGGTACTGTAATGAGTGTCACAATTGCTAAAATCCAATCTAGTGAAAACATTGCAATCGTCACACCAACAAATGTTAAAGCAGACGAAATGATTTGCACGACACTTTGTGTTAACGCTTGGTTTAAACTATCGATATCATTTGTAACGCGACTCATTAAATCTCCCTGTGAACGAACATCAAAGAAACGAAGAGAAAGCGTTTGGATTTTTTCAAAAATATCTTGCCTTATTTTTTGTATCGTTTTTAATGCAACATTAACCATTAAGTATGTTTGCAGCCACGTTAATAATACCGTAACGCCATAAATCCCAATGAGCAGCATACACATTCTTGCTGTCCCATTTAAATCTCTTGGTATGATATATTCATCAATAATAACTCCCATATAATATGGACCTAGTAAACCAAGTAATGTTGTGACAAATACAAGAACAGTAACGAACATAAGAGCTGCTTTTTGATAACCCATATAGTTCCAAATCCTCATTACAGTTCCTTTTGTATCTTTTGGTTTTCCTGATTTGGAATTGCTACGTCCACCTTTATTTCCGAACTGTCCTTGAAAATTACGCATGCTCTTTCCCCCTTTCTTGATGCAAACTACCACCTTGGGAAAGATATATATCTTGATACACTTCACATGTTTCTATTAAATATTCGTGCGTCCCACTTCCAACTAACTCACCATGATCTAAAACTAGAATTTGATCAGCATCTATAACAGATGATATTTTTGAGGCAATTAAAAATGTTGTCGTTTCTGTGTGTTCTTCTTTCAATGCTGTTTGTATAATTCCTTCTGCTTTTGCATCAACTGCAGATGTAGAATCATCTAACACAAGGATAGATGGCTTTCGAACAAGTGCCCTTGCGATAGAAAGACGCTGTTTTTGACCACCAGAAAGGTTCGTTGCGCCTTGCGTTAAGTTATACTGATATGTATTTTCAAGCTTATTAATAAACTCCGTCGCACAAGCTGCCCCTGATGCAGATTCTATTTCACCTTGCGTTGCTTCTTCTTTACCATATCGCATATTTTCTTCAATACTCCCTGAAAACAGCAATGCCTTTTGTGGAACAAATCCGATTGAAGAGCGAAGCACCTGTAAATCGTACTCTTTGACATTGACACCATCAACAAAAATCGCACCTTGATCAACATCATATAAACGTGGAAGTAATTTAACTAAAGTAGATTTCCCACTTCCTGTAGGACCAATAATCCCTATTTTTTCACCTTTTCTTGCGGTAAATGAAATATCTTTTAAAACATATTCATTATTTTTACTGTAACTGTAACTTACATGCTTAAATTCAACATTTCCCTTTACTTCCTCCGGCTGATACACATTTTTTTCATTTTCAATATCAACATTAGTTTCTAGTACTTGTTGCACACGATCAGCGGATGGGAAAGCACGCGCAATTTGAATAAATACCATACTGATGGACATAAGTGACATTAATATCATATTCAAATAGTTAATAAATGCCAAAATCGCTCCAACTTGTAGTGTACCATTAAAAATTTTTACGCCACCTATCCATAAGGTAGCTACAATACCACCATTTACAACGAGCATGATGATCGGCATCATTAATGAAATGATTTGTACTGCACGAATATTAATGCCCGTTAAGTTTTTATTTACTTTTTCAAACTGAGAAATTTCATGATTCTGTCTTACATAAGCCTTTACAACGCGAACACCAGATAGATTTTCTTGTAGTTTTGTATTCACTTTATCTAGCGCTTCTTGTACCCTTCTAAAGGATCCACTTGCATTCCCAGCGATAAAAACAATTGCAACTAAAAGAATAGGGACAACAACAAGTAGAATAGAAAATAGATCTTTTGCTGTAACAAAAACAATAATGATACTGCCTATAAATAATAATGGGCCACGAACAAGAACGCGTAATGTCATCGTCATGGCTGCTTGAATGGATGTAATATCATTTGTAACAATCGTTAGTAATTTTCCAGTCCCAAATGATTCTCGATTTTCACTAGAAAACGTCTCGATTTTTGTAAAAACATCTTTTCTTATATCCGTTGCGAAGTTAACAGCCGCTTTCGTAGAATACATCATACATCCAAGCCCACCAATTAATCCAAGTGCTGCTGCTCCTATCATAAAAATTCCCATTTTAATTACATAATGAAAATCTTGATTAGCAATTCCAACATCAATAATATGTTGCATAATTGTCGGTTGAATTAAATCCATCGCAACCTCAAGTACCATAAACAGTGGTCCAATAACGGCGAAGAACATGTATGGTTTTAAATACTGTAACAATTTGCGAAATGATTTCATACATTGTCTCCTTTTCTTATGAAATTATCATTTTATAACTCAAATCCCCCTCCATTCTATTCATCTGGGCATTTTCATCACTACTACAATTATGTTCCACAGATTAATATTTAACATTATTAAATGATAAGTATTAATTATACATTCGTCAATCAAAGTGCCTTAATTTGATGGAAAATAAGACTTTTATCACAAAACTTTATGGACGCTTATTTAACTCTATTTCAAGACAATAACAAAAAGCCGCATTCTTTCATAATAGAATGCGGCTAATTTTAATTATGTATGCTCAATTGTAAAATCCAAAAATTCTGTTTCAAATCCATTATCTTTTGATGGACTACAAGTATAATTTCTTAAACATTCCATAATTCACTTATCTATCATTTCCTGTAATCCAATCAAAAAGTATCTGTTAATAGTTACTTCTAGATTAAGATTCTATTTAAAATTCAGTCAAAACTGGAAATTTATATCCTTTAAAATCGATCTTTTCACCACCGCGAACCATCAAATGTTTTTTAGATTGAAACTCTTTGTGCGCTACCTCTTCAAGCCCTAACTCATCAGGGTAAAAGTAAAATTCAATCTCTGTAAATGGCTCAGATATTTCAGCACATATATCATCTAAAATCGGAAAGATTTGTGCGAAAATACCAAATAGTTTCAGCACTTGATTTTTTACTTCAAATACAATAAGCGCGTCGAGTTTCTTTGAATAATATAGTTTTTCATTCCATTTCGCATCGTACATATTAAAATAAAAAGAAGACTGATAGTTTAATGTTGAAAATTCCATTGAAAGCTGTTGAGCGTTTTCTATTATTCCCTTTATAAGTTCCATATCTTTTTCATCATAAAAGTTTAATTTTCGAAGTGAAGACGAGCGAGGTAGAGTATTATCATATGATAATGTCATCAGATATTCTTGTATGACTCGAAAACCAAATGGTTCGTATAATTCCGGTTTCTCTGTAAATAATATTGCACATTCATACTTTGTATCTATTTCTTGTAATACTTTACAAAACAGCTGCTTCATCAAGCCTTTTCTCCGATATTCTGGATGTGTCATGACAGATTGAATACCAGCTGCATAAATCCGTTCTCCATTTACAAACATTGGTAGCGAAAACATAGACACATTTGCTATTACTTGACCTTCTTGTAAATATGAAAAAGGTTTGTATGTAGTGTCCCAAAATCCATTGGCCTCAAAATTTTGTAACGTTTGAACAGGAATACGAAACACTTCTTCAAATAATTGAAATAACGGTTCCTTTTTCGATTCCTCCACAAAAAAGTTTTCAGAAAGAATAAGATTCCCCATATTGTTCCTCCATAAGTTCATTCTTATCAATGTAATTGTTTTCTATTGTGTTTAAATCAAGTAAGTCTTCTTACAACTCAACGCATCATCACAAAATATACCAAAATAAGTTAAGATTTTCAAGATAACTCCGAATACTAATCCACCTGTTTTTTCCCTTTATGATTCAGACAAGTTCTTTTCAGTAAAACTCTAAGGAATTATTTTTTTAGTATTACAGCACTTTTATAATTTTTATATTTAACAGCTAACCGATATATGTCAGATAAAGTGAAACTTTAATCAGTGCGGGTTTTCTTCATCCCCCACTGATTATTAGCCCTCACCAATCGGGCTTTTACGGGCAGTTTATCTCCGACTCAATTCCTGTACTTTCGCTGAATTGTGAGGTGGGAGGTCTTACTGCCCGCGAATAGCGGGATAAAAATTATTTTATCTTACTCTTACATGTATTGTTCAATAATCACCATACTAAGTGGGAACTAATTTCATTTAAAGTGAGGGCTATTTAACCATGAAAAATTATACTACTCCTAAATGTATTATCGTTATTTTTGGTGCGACAGGTGATTTAGCAAAGCGCAAATTATTCCCGTCTCTTTTCAGGCTCTTTCGACAAAGGAAAATCTCTGAAAACTTTGCCGTTGTTGGTGTGGCAAGAAGACCATTATCTACTGAAGAATTTCGTGAAAATGTTAAACAATCTATTCACAATTTACAAGAAGAAAACATGACTCATGATACATTCGCTTCCCATTTTTATTATCATCCTTTTGATGTAACGAATTTATCTTCTTATCAGGAGCTAAAAAGTTTATTAATCACTCTAGATGGAAGGTATTTTACCGAAGGGAATCGTATGTTTTATTTAGCAATGGCCCCTGATTTTTTCGGCACAATTGCCACGAATTTAAAATCAGAAGGATTAACTTCAACAGAAGGTTGGATTCGTTTAGTGATTGAAAAGCCATTTGGACATGATTATGAATCAGCACAAGCATTAAATGATCAAATTCGCCATGCCTTCACAGAAGATGAAATTTATCGTATTGACCACTATTTAGGTAAAGAAATGGTTCAAAACATTAAAGTCATTCGATTTGCGAATGCAATTTTTGAACCCCTTTGGAATAATCAATATATAGCTAACATCCAAATTACTTCAAGTGAAACTTTAGGAGTAGAAGAGCGAGGCCGCTATTACGAAGATTCAGGTGCACTACGTGATATGGTCCAAAATCATATGTTACAAATGGTGGCACTCCTTGCAATGGAACCACCAATAAAGCTAACCGCAAATGAAATCCGAAGTGAAAAAGTCAAAGTACTACGTGCTTTACAGCCACTTTCAGAAGAAACAGTAGAACATAATTTTGTACGAGGACAGTATGGACCAGGTATGATAGACGAGGAAAAAGTAATTAGCTACCGTGAAGAGAACGCAGTAGATTCAGATTCGAACACAGAAACATTCGTTTCTGGTAAATTAATGATTGAAGATTTCAGGTGGTCAGGAGTTCCTTTCTATATTCGAACTGGGAAACGTATGCAAGAAAAATCAACTGAAATTGTCATACAATTTAAAGACTTACCAATGAATCTATATTTTAATAAGGAAAAAAAAGTTCATCCTAATTTATTGGTCATTCATATTCAACCGGAAGAAGGAATTACCCTCCATTTAAATGCGCAAAAAACCGATAGCGGTACTACTTCGACACCCATCCAATTAAGTTATTGTAATAACTGTATGGACAAAATGAATACACCTGAAGCATATCAGGTTCTTCTATACGATTGTATGCGTGGTGATTCAACTAACTTTACACATTGGGACGAAGTATGTCTTTCTTGGAAATTCGTTGATACAATCTCGAGTGTTTGGCGTAATAAACCGGCGAAACATTTTCCTAACTATGAGTCTGGGTCAATGGGCCCTAAAGAATCTGATGCTTTATTAGAAAGAGATCGCTTCCATTGGTGGCCAACGATAACCTCTCATTTGAAAGGAGAAAGTTACAATGAAAATATATGATATTACAGCACCTATATTTGAAGGGATGACTGTTTACAAAAATAAGCCTGAAAAACAACCACAATTTTCAAGAACAACAAATGCGCATGTCACGGAGTCACGTATTACATTAGACGTCCATACAGGTACACATATTGATGCACCATTACATATGATTAACGAAGGAGCAACCTTTGAAAGTATTCCATTAGAAAAATTAGTGGGACCTGTTAAAGTTTTTGATTTAACAACTGTTGAAGATGGAATTACAATAACTGATTTACAACACCTCGATATTCAAGAGAATGACTTTATCTTATTTAAAACTCGTAATTCTTTTGAAGACGAGTTTAATTATGAATTTATTTTTTTAAAAGAAGACGGTGCCCATTATCTAGCGGAGCGAAACATTAGAGGAGTTGGTATTGATGCTCTCGGGGTGGAACGTAGCCAACCAGGACACCCAACTCATAAGGCATTATTCGATGCAAATATTATCCTCATTGAAGGATTACGTTTAAAAAACGTGCCGGCAGATCCGTATTTTATGGTAGCTGCACCATTAAAACTAGTTGGAACTGATGCCTCTCCAGCACGTGTTCTTCTTTTTAAAGATATATAAATAATAAACAACCCCGTTCTTTTAAGAACGAGGTTGTTTTTATGTAGAAAACGTTTTTCAATTACATTAAGATAATGACTCATTTTTTGTCACTTTTTTCTACCGCATGTCCGCCAAATTCGTTACGGAGTGCTGCAACAACTTTACCTGTAAATGTATCATTTTCTAATGAACGATACCTCATTAATAAGGACAGGGCAATAACAGGTGTCGCTGTTTGTAAATCAAGAGCCGTTTCAACTGTCCATTTTCCTTCTCCTGAAGAATGCATGATTCCTCTAATGTCATCTAACTTTGCATCCTTTGAAAATGCGCGTTCCGTTAAATCCATGAGCCATGAACGAATAACTGAACCATTATTCCATACTCTTGCTACTTTTTCATAGTCATAATCAAACTCGCTTTTCTCTAACACTTCAAATCCCTCACCAATAGCAGCCATCATACCATATTCAATCCCATTATGAACCATTTTTAAAAAATGACCACTTCCTGCTTTTCCTGCATATAAATATCCATTTTCTACAGCTGTATCTCGAAATACAGTCTCAACAGTTTTCCACGCTTCCGGGTCTCCTCCAATCATATAACAAGCACCATTACGAGCACCTTCTGTTCCACCAGACGTTCCTGCATCCATAAAATGTACACCAGCTTTTTTAAACTCATCATAACGACGAATGGATTCCTTATAATAGGAATTACCCGCTTCAATCACAATATCTCCTTGACTTAAAAGCGGTGTAATTTCATTAATAACAGTATCAACAATAGCATGTGGCACCATAATCCATAGAATTCTTGGTTTTTCGAGAGATTGAATAAGTTCAGATAGACTAGATGTACCTATAGCTCCATATTCTTTTATTTCTTTTATAGCATCTGTATTTACATCATACGCCACTACTTCATGATTCTTATCAATTAAATTTTGACCTAAATTTAATCCCATTTTCCCTAGACCGATTAACCCTATTTTCATTTTTAACTCCTCCTAAAAATACCTAAGTGAGATTCGCTAATCCTTTGTTTATCTTTCTTCATTTGAACAATCAATATTTATCCAAATTTTTTCACTACGGATATATTTTGCACGAATCAGCTCTGGTAGATGCATAGGAGTCACTTAATATTTATACTTTAACATTACAGTATAAAAAACATTACAGTTCCTACCCCGTTATTCACTAATCCCTTCTAATCTCTCCTTCGTACTTCCTTCTTCTCCTTTCAAACGTTTTTCAAATGTTTTTCTCCAACTTGCTGAAAGGGCCTCTACTCCTAAAATCCTTCGTACTCCCTCAAAGTTACGTTTTTCTTTATGCATTATATGGTTTGCAAAAGCGATTGAAATCCCTTTACGATCAGACTCAAGTTGCGTAAGAGAATCTGTTGGTGATACCCACGCCTCTTTTAGAACACGAAAATAAAATCCCGTATACCCTGTGTTTTGGAAGTAGAGTGGTAATTGCGGTATATCATACTTTTTTGCTAATTTAAAACAAGGTTGCCTTGGTTGACTTACTTGTACCACCGCTTCGCCAATTTGAAATATATCACCTATACAAACATCTTCCTCAAGCATGTCTTGCACTGTCATATTCTCTCCAAAAGCACCGTATACAAGCTTTCGATTCAATTCCTTTTCCCAATACGGATAATGGTTATAGGAATAAACACAAACTGCTTTATCTATTCCTCCATGATGGACTAAATCAGCTTGCCCATCTCCGTTAAATTTTAGTGATGATAAAAAAACAGGCTCACTTACCCGTGATTTATTAATACCCGTTTGAATTAATTTCCCACCATATGACACTTCTTTTGGCATACCTACATTAAGAGACCTCAAGTCATACGACCTTGGCATCATTCCCCACTCCTTTTACTATTTTGACAAAGCGCTTCAAAAGCTTGATTTATTATCTCAAACCCCTTATCAATTTCTTCATTCGAAATTACAAGTGGTGGTAAAAATCGAAGAACATTATCATGTATACCCGCCCCAATGCTTATAAGCCCATTTTCCCAAAACTCCTTAATTAACTGCGCTGTTAATTCTTTTGCGGGTTCTTTCGTTACATGATCGGTCACTAGCTCCATTGCACCAATTCCACCCGCAAAATCAATAAAGTTATTTCCATCTACATCTGTTATCATTGCTTCTTTTTCCGATTGTACGTACAAAGGTGTTAAATTATATACCCCTATTGGTACAGCTTGTTGATATCTCTTATGAAGTTCTTGAGAATAATTACCTGGTAATGTATTAGATTTTAATGCTTGTATCACTTCATCACCTCATCTATTTTTTACAATGATTACTTTGCTGTTCTACTAATGTGAGTATAATTTCAAGATGATCATTGTTCAATTCAATTATTTATATGATAATGATAGGTAAAACCTATCATTAGAGGTGATTCCCATCGAGTTAAGACAATTAGAATACTTTGTAGCTGTTTCAAACGAATTACATTTTACAAAAGCAGCTGAAAAATTAAACATTTCACAACCTTCACTGAGTCAACAGATTCGTGCACTTGAACATGAAATTGGTATGCCTCTTTTTGATCGAATTGGCAAAAAAATCTCTTTAACAGAAGCGGGAAGAATTTTGCTTTCACATAGTAAAAAAGTCTTTCACGAAGTAGAACAAGCGTATGCTGCAATTCAAGATTTAAACGGGCTTCAGCAAGGAAAGTTAACCATTGGTGCTCTATTGACGACCGTAAACTACTTATTACCACCAGCCATTTTGAATTTTAATGCGTTATATCCCAATATTGAACTTTCCGTATTAGGTCTTCGTACTGGGGAAATTCGTGAAAAATTGTTACAAAATGAATTAGATATTGGCATTACATTTCTTCCTGTTCAAGACAAAGAAATCATATCTATTCCGCTTTATCAAAATGAACTTACTTTAGTAGTGCCAACTAATCACGAATTAACACAACACACTACTGTAACGATGGGAGTGTTACAGAAATATCCTATTATCCTTCTTCCCAAAAATTTCTTTTTAACACAGCTTATTCGTTCGCATTGTCAAAACTTTAACTTTACACCAAAACCAATTTTAGAAATAAGTACAATGGAATCATTAATTCACATGGTGTCAAAAGGAATAGGAATTACAGTGTTGCCTAAACCATATATAGACTTTCTACAGAGTAACTCTATTCAAGCTATTAAAATCAAAAATCCTACTGCAACAATAGAAATTGGAATTATTTATAGAAAGGATAAATATATGTGTGCCGCTACACGAATGTTTATTGAGCAGTTACAAAAGATTGTAGCTTCTTTTCAAAAAATAGAAATTTAAATATAAACAGAGAGTTATCGTTTATAGATTCATTTCATCTGAAACAGAAAAAATCGTAATAAACGCCATTCTTTCTGTATTGGAGTGAATCCTAAGAATGAATGGATATCTCCCGTACTACAATCTTTCCTTACTTTATTGGGAGAACACATAGGTGAAACAACAAAGGTAAAGTAAACAAAGAAAAAGAGTTGATTGTCTCTGCTGAAGGATACCAACTCTTTTTGGAGTTTCATTCATTTCTCACCTATAACGTATACCTTCTTTTTCCTTCCCATTTTATATGCCAATTTGAATTTTCGTAGTTGTAGCCTTCTCTTGAACAAGAAAATATATGCTCGGAAGGACGAGTAAACTAGCAATTGCACAAATTATTCCTAAGACAAAGAACGGTAAACCTTTACTCAAAGCAAACGATGCAACACTTGAAGCAATCGTCATTCCGATATACATTGCAGAACTATTTAATGCCATAACTGTCCCTCGTATAGCTGGATTTAATTCTGAAATCAAGGCAGTGAGTGAAGCCTGACCAAACCCAATACATATACTCCAGATCATATGTGCGGTAATCGCATATTTTACATTTCCAATATATACAGAAAATAAAATCACACTTATAGAAGCAAATATACTTGCGATTGAAACCACAACTTTCTTACCTATTTTATCCGCCAATTTCCCACCAACTACATTACCAATTACACCTCCTAAACCAGCAAAGAAAATAACAATTCCAATCTGTCCAATTGTAAACCCAAAATTTCTTCCATAATACACACCTATGTATGAGAACATACCATGTAGTCCTACAGTCCATAAAAACGTTGCTAATAACGCAAAGAAAACAGAGAAATTTGTAAATACGATTTTACAAGATCCAATCATTGCTTTGGGTGCAGAAATTGATAACTGGTTTTTCGAAATCTCTTTTTGTAACAATCGACTTGTAATTAACGTAACAAGCAAAGCTAGTAATCCAATAATATAAAATGTCCATTGCCAGTTTCCTACCTCAGATAAAAACGCACCGATAGGGACACCTAATACCGTCGATCCAACCATTGCTCCCATAATCATCCCCATCGCTTTTCCTCGTGACTGGCACGGTACTTTATCTCCTATACTAATGCAAATACACTTGGCATGATCATAGCTCCGGATAAACCAGTCAGTCCACAAAACAATAAGAGTATTTCAAAATGATTCGTAAGCCCGGTACAAAATGTAGCGGCTGAAAAAATGATAAGACCTGTGACAATCATTTGCTTTCTCCCCACCTTATCAGACAATGGTCCAAAAAATGGAGCTGTTATCCCATAGCATAGTGCGTATGCTGTAATTAAAAGCCCTCCCTTTTCAGCAGGCATTCCTGTTGTCTGTGAAATCGCAGGCAACAATGGTGAAACAATTAAAGAATCTAAACCGATAAAAAACGCGATAACTGCTAAAATACGTAACATTGATTTTACTTGCAACTTGTATCCCCCTCTTTTTATTTCATATATGAAGTAATTATTTAAATTCCTCCTCACACCTCCGATTTTATATACGTTATTTTATTTCATATATGAATTATTTATATAAAGAAAAATGTAACAGAATGTTACACTTTTTCTTATATATCACAATTAAACTATACGATGCTTCCATTTTAATAATAGTTCTTGTAGCTTCTGTTCTTCTTCATCAGTAAAACAGCTACAATTTTCTTCTAAAAAACCTGCATATTTTACATCGACTTTTTCCCTAGCTATTTCTCCCTTTTCAGTTAAATACACAAGTGTTTCACGTTGATCATTTGGATTTTTCTCTGTCGCAACGTAACCATCTCGTTTCATCCTTTGGATCATCGTTGTCATATTACTTGGAACACACCCCATATTTTCAATTAGCTTAGACATAGAAACCTTTCCAGACTTCGCAAGTACTTGTATCACACCAAATTGAACATAACTTATATCGTGCTCTTCTATCGCTTTATCCAAATTTCTTTGCAGTTGATGATAGACATCTCGAATATTTCCATATAATTCTCTTTTTTTCATATCCATTCGAAAAAGCCTTCCTTTTTTATTTCATATATGAATCTTATTCCCATTTATTTCATATGTCAAATAAAGCGAATACGCAGCGGAACTTTTATATTTCGCTGCGTATTTATCCTTATCTATCAAGTTTTCAAAACTATTTTTTAACTTGTTCACCACCTGCTATTAACATGCTTCCTGAAAATGTCTCCTTTTGCATGAAGACTTTATTAACCAACTCTTTCTGCTCATTTTGTGACATTACACCCTTACCTTCGCCAAGATTACCGCTTTGTAATTTCCAAATCGTATTATGATCCGCATCAACTTTCTCGTATTTCCCTTGTTTCCATCTTTCTAAAATATCTATATATGTATTTTTATGATTCATATCACTACTCTTAACAATCCCCAATAAACTTTCAATTCGTTCTTGCGTTATAAAAATATAACCCCACTTTTGATCCGCTTTTACTTTTTGATGTGCCATTTCATGTAATGCGATTTGTAATTTTTCATCAGTCCACTTAAAGCCTTTATTAAAGTCACTATTTGGCAATGAATAATTACCATTATCTAACAGCTTTGCATTCTCTACTTTTACTTTACTATCAGCTAACACTTCCACTGCCGGAGCCGCAGTTGGTGTTTTTTTAGCGGTTGGTTTAATATGATTGAGATAATATAAAATTCCGTAAGTAAGTGCCACACCGATTACTACCATTCCAGCAATTATCCCTAGTATTTTTAATAGTGTTTTCATTGTACATATTTCCTCCCCCCAACATTCCATCACTCATTTTTTTCCTACCTATTGCGTTTTTCAAAAATAACTTGTTATAAATTATTCTTTAAAAATGCTTTTTCTAAAAAATTCTCCATCCATTCTCTCCCCAAAAATAACATTTGATCAAAATCTTTCATAGGTTTCCTTTTATTGTATTTCTATTCAGTTTCATATTGCAAGATTATTCTGTAAAAGGATTATGATTTTCTAAAATTCATATAAGAATTTTTCCACACTCCATCTCTGCTCGGCAAAATACGGTTAGCTTTATCCAGACTATACCCTTTGAAATCAGTTGAATTAAGAAAGCATTTTATTTTTATGTCATTTAAATTTGTGCTAGATTAGTACGTAAAGAAGATGACTGAAATGAGTTTATTACATAAAGGTATAACATTCCTTCATTTTGACGAAACGTATGAATTACAAAATAAACTTCATTCTTATCCACATGAAGATATTGATTTTAGGCATCTAGAACACTCAAATTTATATTGTAAAAAATATCCTGTATCATATCAAAGAACAGTTGCATAATAAAAAAATCAAATATACTAATCTTAGGAACCTTCTATCAAACATCTAAACGTTATAGTCATACTCATTACTTTTCACATTATGCACGATGTTGTTCTAATCACAATATAACTATCCCCCATAAATTACCCAATATTATGTTGTTTCAATTTTCTTCCCCACAATTGTCTCCATAATACAATGCAGGCAACAGCAAGCATAATTGTTGTGATTACACTTCCTTCAATCCCAAAAGTTCCTCCATGTAACGATTTCGGACCGCTTGTTGTTGATTTAAACAGAGGTGTAGAGTATATTGTTGTACCACTTACCGCAAAACCATATATATTATATTGAGCCCAGTTCCATATAGAATGCCAAGCACATATACCCCAAAGACTATTTTCCTTTAATACATAAAACGCTGCGAATACACCAACTAATATGATATTTGATATAGAAAGAACTGTAATGCCTGGATTCAGTAGATGGAGAAATCCAAATAGTAATGAGGTAACAGCAACTCCAATCCATACCCGACTTCTAACTGAAATAACTGGAAATAACCAACCACGTACAACAATTTCTTCTGTGGCACCTTGTACTAAAAATGCTATTAAAGAACCTACCATTCCCAATATGACTGTACTTGAAAACTGTTGTATATGTAAGGTAACAGAACCACTTAAGACTAAAATTAAAACGGGTATTGTTATAAATGTAAGCCCAATGAATGCTCCGCGTAAGTATTTTTTTAAAGCTTTATCTTTCCAAAAACCAATTGATGAAAATGGACGTTTTTCCACAAAACGAACCCATAAAAATACAAATAAAATTGCTCCGCCAAATGTTAATAACATCCTTAAGTTATCATAAATCCCTTTCATCAATGTCGTTTCTGCTTTTGGTAAAAACAACATAAATAGCATGAATAACTCACCAAGTGTTAAAAATACAATCGATAATATTACTGCTAAAATTGGATGTACTTTTTTTCGACCTTCCTTTGCTGCTTCAATTGTTTTAAATCGACTATTATTCAAAACTACTCCTCCCTTCCCTCCTGTAACTTACAAATACTTCCTATTTTACACTAAATTTATTATTTTTTATACTTTTATATCCTCATTTAAAATTCATATCCATAAATAAAAAAATACAACAAGGAATGCCACTCGTAATCATCTGGAGTATTTTCACATATTTTCGAACCAGGAATAATACATAAAAGTGAATATTTTTAATCTTGTTAATAAAAAACTTAGATACATGAAATACAATCAAATCCCTATACCAATAGCATTATTGAAGCACTCGCTCTTAAAAATATCCTATTTCCTTCCAACACTTGCTATTTCTCACCAGTTGTTGTAAGATAGGTCTTAAGGTCAAATTTATAAAAGCTTAACTTTACATATTATCAAGCATCTATTAAGAATAATAAGTATTCCTAATGGTTTTTTGATAATATGTGAATTTTTATTTTCGTTGAAATAAGACGGATCATATTGTAATTTATTTTTCTTATTTTTAGGAGGCATTTACCATGACATTAACAGGTAAAGTAAAATGGTTTAACAGCGAAAAAGGTTTCGGTTTCATCGAAGTTGAAGACGGTAGCGATGTATTCGTTCACTTCTCAGCTATCACTGGCGAAGGTTTCAAATCTCTTGACGAAGGTCAAGAAGTTAGCTTCGAAGTTGAAGAAGGCAACCGCGGACCTCAAGCTAAAAACGTTGTAAAGCTATAATTTAAACAATAAAAAGGTTGTTACCATCGCACGGTTAACAACCTTTTTAATATATAATTAAAATTTTTACATAAAAGGAGTGGTCACATGTATCGCAATCGAAAGAACGATGTAGCAGAAGTACCACCAGAACAAACCCCTGTTTGGGAATGTGAATCAGAGGATTGTTTAGGATGGATGAGAAAGAACTTTTCATTTGAAGAAGAGCCAAAATGCCCTTTATGTAAAAGTAGCATGAAAAGCGGAGAACGTTTATTACCTAAATTAGGTTAATTGCTTCATTCCCCTCTTATCTTTTGATAAGAGGGGTTCATTATTTTTCATTACTATCTAATTATAAAAGAAAAACCATGCGTACTATATCTCATGGTTCTTTTCTAAATCTGTTCGTATAATAGAATATATATATACATCTCGTTGTTGATCTCCTTGATGAATATACCCTCTTAATAGTCCTTCTTTCTGAAATCCTATTTTGGACAACATCTTACAAGATGCTACATTTTCAGGATATGTAATTGCACCGATTCTGAATATCCCTAGCTCCTGAAAACTATAAGTAATGATTTTTTGCACAGCTTCCGTTGCATAGCCTTTTCTCCAGTAAGAAGGATGTAAATCATAACCAATCTCAGAACGTTTACTCCAAAGTTGTAAATTATTTAATCCAATTGTACCAATTAAAATACCTGTTTCCTTCAATACAATTCCCCATCGAATTGCACGTTTTTCAAAAAAATTTTTTGAAAAAGATTCAATCATACGCGAAGCCTGACCAAATTCTGTAAAGGAATTCATTCCATAATAGCGCGTTACTTCTTCAAGCGAAAAGATTTCATATATTTTTTGACAATAAGATTGATCAATTTCAACTAAACGTAACCGTTCTGTTTCTAAAACAGGAAATGCCATTGAAATCCTCCTAATGTTTTTCTTTTTACTGATTTATTATATCAGAAAAATCTTCTCCAATCGGAAGTTTCATCATAAATAAAAGCCTGTTTTCTAAATAGATGAAACAGGCTTCCCCCATGGTTTTCTTAATTTATTCGGTTTATACACAAAATCTAACAGAATTAATACTCTAAATTATTATCTTTCAAGCATTTCTAACACTTACCGGAAAAGAAATTCAAAACCAAAATCTGATGTTTACTGATTTAATAGTAACTGCAATCATTATGATTACCATAATCGGATTCTTACTATTATTCGGAACACGGAAAATGGAATTAACAAATAAAAATAAGAATTAATGTTTCTTTATTTAAAGAGGTGCTTAATATAACAAGCACCTCTTTAAAAATGAACTATATACATTTGTTTCTCGAAAGCTTCCCCATATCCAATATCAATTGGATATTTATGTTAAAATATTAGTGAACAATACATCACGTTATTATTCAACGCAGAGATAAGAGTTGTATTAACGGAGGTGACCGAAAATCATGTATATTTTTATAGGCATTGCCCTCTTGTTCATTTCACTTGTTTTTTTATTCGCACAGCGATTCGCACCAAACTCGGCGATGATGACAAGTTTCAAAGGAAACAGCTTGAAAAAATTTATAATTGGGCTTGTAATCGCCTCGGTATTATCACTTTCATATGGATTTTATCACGCAGCCACTTATCAACCTTCCTTGCTAGACATTAAACTAAACAATACACAATATATCGTTTCAGGTGATATTGGTGAATTTGGTTATTTCTCAGAACAAATAATCAAAAAAGAAAAAGAAACCGAACTTTATTTCGCTTCTTGGAAAACACTGAGTTTAGAAAAACCTCAAATTATCATAAACTACCCTTCTGGTAAAACAGAAACTTGGAAACCGAATATTTCCCTAATAAAAAATACATCCACAAAAGAAATAAAAGAAAAATATAACATAAAAGAGATTTATCAACTCTCCCCTTATTCATTTAAAGAAGCTGGTAACGTCACATTAACAATTACAGAAAATAAAACGAAACATGCAGAAACCCTAATCAAAATTAAAGAATAAACGATAGATACAATTTTTAGTAAAAAACAGACGAAATCCCACTCTTATACTAGAGAGGGATTTCGTCAAAAATATAAAGGTTACGTTATTCAAAGTGATTATTCAATACTTCAATAATCTTCTCTGCCGTTTTCTTTCCATTTCCTATACAAGCCCCAATGCCTACACCATAGTATGAAGCCCCCGCTAGATACATATTTGGAAAAACATCTAATAATTTCTCATTTAAAGATTGAACTGCATGGTTATGTTCTAAATGATAATTTGGCATTAAATCTTTCCAGTCCGTAACTTCAACAATTTGCGGTTCTCCCTGAATTCTAAGGCTTTTCTCAATATCAGATAAGGCAATTTGAATCAATTCTTCCTTACTTTTATGTTTCATTTTTTCATAAGCAGGACTCGAACTTTTATAAAACAATCTCACCAATAAATTTTGTTTATCTGATGTATGCTTCCATTTCCTGCTTGTCCACGTGCATGCATCACAAAGTAAATCACTATTTTCTGAAACAATGAAACCAGTTCCATCTACCGGTAATTGTTCATCAGCTATTTCAAACCCTAAATAAATGCTAATTAACGAAGAATTTTTTAGTTTATTGAAATCATCATCTAATTCATTAGAACTTAATAATGTTTGTGCAACATCATGTGGAGTAGCTATAACAACGTAATCCGCTTTTATTGTCTCTTGATTTGAAAAAGAAACTTCATATCCATCATCAACTCTATTTACCTTCGTCGTTGTTACTCCTTTTCGTATATCTGTCTCAGCTAATTCCTCTTCTAAACGATTAATAATCGTAGAAAGTCCATTTTTAAATGATAAAAACTTCTTATTCCCAGCAGCCTGAAATTGTTTTTTATTTACTTCAAAACCTTTTATAATACTGCCGTATGTATTTTTGTAATCAAGTAAATATGGTAGTGTAGAAGCCATTGTAAGCTCATTCAATTTACCAGAATACACTCCTGAAAGAACGGGGGAAATCTGTTTTTCAACCAACTCTTTTCCTAAAAAACTTTCTAAAAATACAGCGAGTGATGTATCTTTCGTAAAATCTTTATTCTTTGTAATAAAGTCTTTCAGTGCAATGATTTTCCCTTTCGTTGAAACTAACGTACTACTAAATAACGACTCTACACTCATCGGTATACCAAATACTGTGTCAGCAGGAATCGGATGTAACGTATCATTTGAGTAAATATAAGAAATACCTGTTTCGTTATATACCATTTCATCTTCTAATTTCAGTTCTTTTACAAATGGCATAACATTTTCATTTCGTGCAACGATTGAATCGGCTCCTGTTTCCAGGATGAAATCTTTTTCTTTCACACTGTGAATTTTCCCGCCCAAATATTCATTCTGTTCTACAAGGATTAATTCCAAATCTATATCGTAATCCTTTTTTAATCTTTCTAAATGATACATAGTAGAAAGTCCTGTAATACCTCCACCTATGACAACAACTGTTTTCATACCTGCTACGCTCCTAACCGATACTATAAATAAACTCCTTTATTATTATACCCAAAAATGTGCTTTCTCGACTAGCAACTTTCAAAGTTCTTGAAAAGGTATACAATGTATGTGAATACATTTCAGATTGATCATTATACACTAAATGATTAAGCAAAAGGAAACATAGCAATATGAATCTCAAAATTTAGTTGTTTAAAAGATATAGCAGCTGAAGACTCATCCTCCGAACTCCCTTCAGCAATACATAATGCAGGCACTTAAAGATTAGAAACATCACTAGTTTCACAAAAAGGATAACGATTCGTTTCATTCCATAATTGAATGAAAGTTCTCTCAGCACTATTCTCATGAATTTCATTCATATACGAAACTACTTCTTCATTTTCAAACATTTTTTATGATGCACAGCTTCTTGTTATAAGGTTTCTTCTCAATTCTATGGTTGAACTGGAAAAAACATCAACAAAAGTTAATGATTTCATTTTACTTGGTGGTCTTTTCATAAACAAAAATATCGCTAATCTATTTACTTTCTTTCATTAAATTATTTAAATAAAACACACTTCATATTACAGTAGTGTTTATAACATGATGAGATTCTAAAATGAGGTTCGTAACGCTTAATGATGTTAGAAGATATATTTAAATAAGGAAATAATTATACTTTTTAATATTTACAGCTAATAAACTAACCAACTATCACTTAATCATTATTTCTGTATAAAGTGACCGCTCTTTATTTTAATAACATAAAATAATTTATTAACTTGTCTAATTCCTGGCTCATTTCAAGTACTTTTTGGTGTTGAAATCCATAATTTGAAACAAGTGCAAAAAGTTCTTCTTTTTTCACTTCAATGATATGTTCTAATTTTCTCAGCTCCATGTTTTATTTACTCGCTCCAATTTGAAAATATATGTACTCTAGTATAGACTACTTACATAATAAGTAAAAGTGTTATGTTTATGTAAATCTTACATCTTTAAGAAAAAGCTACTCCCCATTACAAGAAAAAGAATGCTTTACAAAAAAAGCATTCTTTTTCTTGTAATTTTTAATTATGTACAATTAAACCATTGGGCCGAAGACGACTCATCATAATTTCATCAATGAACTTACCATGAGCTTTTAGATTCCCCCTTTTTATACCTTCTTCCCTAAATCCAAATTTTTCATATAGTACTTTTGCACCAGGATTTATTTCCAAAACACCAAGTTCTACTCTCTCTAGCATTAACCAATTATCTGTAAGATCCAGCATTTTCGTCATCAAACCTTTCCCAATGCCTTTATTATGATATTCACTATCTACACCGATAAATAAATCTCCCGAATGTGACCTTCGTCCTTGCCCTTGCGTTAAACCAATAAACCCAACGACTTTTCCATCATACTCAGCAACAAATTCAAATTGATTCGGCGCTAGATTTCGAATCCTATTTTCCATCGCATCCACTCGCATACTAGGCAAGAAAACCATATATGGTAAAACATCATTTTGTATGCATATACGATGAATTGCTCTAGCATCTTGTATTTCTACTGCACGAATCGTAACCTCCATCACTTTACCTCCTTTTCAACTAATACATTAAAAGTTCTTTATTTCTATACAAGAATCCTACTTGCATTTATCTTTAAATCTCCTAATTCATCTGTTTGCATAACAATATTCCTAAAACTTTTGTATAGAAAATATAAAATTTCCTTTTTTTATTTCCTGAATTGTCATATAATAACGGAATGATTTTTATTTTTCTAAAAACTATAGTTTGGAGGTTTTCATATGACTACACTCGGTATTATCCGGCATGGCAGCACACATTGGAATAAAGAAGGTAGAGCACAAGGAAATTCAAATATTCCACTTGATCAAGCTGGATTATCTGAAGCTTATAAACTTGCAGAACGTTTAGCTACAGAGAAGTGGGATGTAATCTACTCTAGCGATTTATTAAGAGCGAAACAAACTGCTGAGGCAATAGAAAAAAACATTGAAAATATAGAAATCCATTTAGACCCTAGACTTCGCGAAGTAAGCGGTGGACAAATTGAAGGAACAACCGAAGACGAACGAATTTCGAAGTGGGGAGATAATTGGAGAGAGCTTGATTTAGGAATCGAAAGTGCTGATAGCGTTAAAGCAAGAGCTATACCTTTTATTGAAGAAATTACATATAAATATCCTAACAAAAACATCTTAATCGTTAGTCATGGCTCATTCATTAAGCAGCTTCTCAAAGAATTAGTACCTCATTTGAGCATGATAGAATCTCCTAAAAATACATCAATAACTAAAATTATAAAAATAGAGAACGGATGGGATCCAGAATTATATAATTGCACGGTACATTTAGATTAAATGTTTAAAATTCTAACAAAAAAGAAGCTCTTAGTAGCAAGTCTTCTTTTTTGTTTTATAGTTTCCTACAAATATGAGATATTCGCTATTATATAGTGCTTAAATCTTTTCCCATAATAACATAAGGAACATCATCTTTCTGTATTAGTACGATATTCACCACAAATCCCCTCCTAATAAAAAAATCATAGCAGTTACTGTGTTTATAAAAAAATTAAAGAATATTGAAATAAAATATTCTATCTATAATTTCTTTCTTATTGTTAATACAAAAACGTTCACGTGTAGCTTTAAAGTAAAGTTTGATTAAATTAACGGTTTTAACCTTGATATAAAAGCAAATATGAAGAGCATGTTTTGAAATACTATGTAATATTTATCGAATTTACCCAATTCTAAGATAACCACCCTTAGTTTAACAGTAGCTTTTTTCAGCAAACGGATGCATTAGTGAATAGAATATATGGAGCAAATACTCTCTATAATTGATATACATAGTATTTAAATATTTTCTTTCTATTGGAGGGATTTCCTAATGGTTGATAATATTCAACAACTTATTCAAGAGCATAGACAATTTTCCCATAATGATTATACAAAAAGTCTTCAATTCCGCCTTAAACAGTTAGAAAAATTAAAAATTTCTATTCAACAATATGAAAATCAAGTGCTGAGCGCATTATATCAAGATTTACACAAAAGCGAGTTTGAAGCTTATGCTGCAGAAATTGGTTTCACATTAAACAGTATCAACTTTATAATGAAATACCTAAAACAGTGGATGAAACCACAAAAAGTAAAAACACCTATTCACTTTTTACCTTCCAAAAGCTACATAATAAAAGAGCCATATGGTACAGTGCTAATTATTGGACCTTTTAATTATCCATTCCAATCATTAATTGAACCTCTTATTGGGGCAATTGCGGCAGGAAACTGTGTAGTTCTCAAACCTTCAGAAAATGCACCAAATGTTTCAACTGTAATTAACAAAATAATAAGTGAAACGTTTGATAAGCAATATATTCGTGTAATTGAAGGAGACAGAGAAACAACTTCTTTATTAATTCATGCACCATTTGACTATATCTTTTTTACTGGTAGCGTTCAAGTTGGAAAAATTGTCATGGAAGCTGCGGCAAAAAATCTTGTACCAGTAACATTAGAACTTGGTGGAAAAGGACCAGCTATTGTCGATGAAACAGCTAACCTCGATATAGCAGCCAAACGTATTATCTGGGGAAAATTCATAAACGCTGGGCAATCCTGTATTGCACCCGATTATGTTATTGCACACAAATCTGTTAAGGTAAAACTGATTTCGAAGATGAAAGAAATAATCACCCGCTTTTATGGATCGGATGTATCAAAAAGCAATGATTATGGTCGAATTGTCAATGAGAGACAATTTGATAGACTTATTTCTATATTAGAAAAAGACCAAAATCATATAATATTTGGTGGAAATTCATCTAGAAGTCATTTATATATTGAACCAACACTTCTTGAAGTAAAATCATGGGATGATGCAGCTATGAAAGAAGAAATTTTCGGACCAATTTTACCAATTATGGAGTACAACGATTTAGATGGGGTCATTCACATGGTTAACAACCATCCTAAACCGTTAGCCTTGTATGTGTTTACTGAAAATAAAAATGTTGAAAAACAGGTATTAGGACGAATTTCTTTTGGAGGAGGATGCGTCAATGATACAATGTCACATATGGCTAATCTCCACTTACCCTTTGGTGGAGTAGGAAATGCAGGGTTTGGTTCCTATCATGGCAAACATAGTTTTGATACTTTTACACATCGTAAAAGCATTTTAAAGAAAAGCTCAAGGACAGATTTAGGGTTTGTATTTCCACCGTATAGGAACAAAATTAAAATTTTGCGAAAGATTTTTAAGTAATTAAGAAAGAAACTGTTTGCTGAACATAGGGTATGGCAATCAAAAGTAAAATAGGGGACTATTACCATTATTATTTATAAAATCTGCCCCCGCATTCTCAATACTAAAAAGGCATCCACTGAGAATCAGCAGATGCCTTTTTGAGTTTTAGTTTATTCAATTAACATCAACGTTAACGTTAACATTAAACCCAAAAATACACTATTTCATAAGCCTTTATATCACGAGTTACGATTAAATTTATATACTTTATATTCTCCATTATTAGATGAAAACTTTAAAATATTTCTGTCTTCTGGAATCCCCTCAAAATAAGCACCGATACAGCCAGTTGTACACCTGTGTCCAGATAACAAAATATTTAACTCTCTTTTTCTATATTTCACTTCAAGATCATGCATAAAGTTAAAAATTCTTTGCACATAGCTGTTACTATCTTCAACTCCATTATAAGCTCTAGAATCAGGAGCACCTCCAGCCATTTTTACTTCGTCTTTTCTTAATCCGTCTGCCTCTCCTAAATCAAAAACATCAAGTCTTTTATCGGTTATTGCTTTTATACCCGTTACGATTTCTGCTGTTTCAACTGCTCTTTCTTGCGGAGAAGAAAATACATAATCAAATTTTATATGTTTAAGCTTATCTCTTAAACATTCTGCTTGTTCTATACCATACTCATTTAATGGTAATCCTAATCTCCCTTGCAGTCTTCCTTCTTTGTTCAAATCTGTTTGCCCATGTCTAATTACATAAATCATGGCTATCCCCTCCCTGTTATTTTTATCCCCTTTAATTCAATAATTGCTTTTGATTACTATTCTAAATTCCTATGATACAGAATCAAATATATCTATCACTTTTTATTGATTTAATATTTATAATTTTAACATTTTCATTCACTAAATTAAGAGTTCTATTCTCATTTTCAATATGTAAAAAAGATATAACAAGTAATAATATCCTTATTGAATTCACACACCTAAAAAATCGATTCCCTGAACTTGAAAGGAATCGATTTTTTCTTTGACTTATTCAACTAAAACATCTATTTGTTTAATAAGAATGAGACCAGCACTTTCTTATTTCTTCCACTACAACCTCTGGTTTATCCCAATGTAGCATATGAGTAGTATTAGGAATTAATTTTACTGTTCCTCCTGTTTTCTGTTTAAAGATGTTTGCTGTCTTACTTCTATATGCATCCCAGCTATTGGGTAATGTAGCCCTTAATAATAGGATGTTGGACGGCAAATTTTCATAAATATCTATTGTTTCATGTTTATGCATAGCTTTAATGATATGACCGGCTGTTACACCTCTTGCATGCCAATACACTTTATTGTCATTTTCTAAACCAAGGTCTTTTACGGCCAGTTCTAACAAGGCAGACCATCTTGTATATGCTGCTTTTTCACTTTTGAAGAAAGATTTCCAATCATTAAATACATATTCTTCAAAATCTTTTTCATAGTAAGCTATTTCTTCTTCTACAGTTTCTTCTTTAAGTCTTTTTGTTTGATATCCTCCATCGATGAGAATACTACCTTTTACTCTTTCGGGGTATTCCATCAAATAAAACAAAGACACCAAACTTCCCCAAGAATGTGATAAGAAATAAAATTGTTCAATTTCAAGATGATTCAATAGGTCGTTTAACCATGTTGCCAAACGAGGCATTTCATATTCTTCAGCACTTTCAAACGGAGAAGTTTTACCGTGTCCAGGCACATCAATTGAAATCAATCTATACTCCGCTTTGAGCTGCTCAGCAATTTCTATAAAACTAAGACTCGTGCTTCCTAATCCATGTAAACAAAAGATTACGAGATTATTTTTACTCCCCCATTCTGTAATATGTACATCTATGTTCCCATTATTGATAAAATAGCGTTTCAAAATATTCCCCCCAAAAATTTTAATACGACTACTACTCATTTCGAATACATTTTTCATCTATGCGTCTTGACTATCATATACTTTTTTAGTAACAGGTTATTATTTTATCCCATATTAACAGGCAGTAGGACTCTCACCTCAAGATTGATAAAGAAACGAGGAAGAATTGGAGAATTGTACATTTTAATATAAAGATGTAGTATCTTTGATTTCTATGTCAAGTTTTCCATTTGCATCAACAAATTTTATCGTTATTACAGCATTTCCAGAATAACCTCTTTCAAAATATCCAATAACATATTCTGTATATAAATTCCCTTTGGTATCTTTACATTGAAGCTTCATTGCACTCTCACCAAAATTCTCAGTTGGATTTACGTTAGATTTATACTCTAGGTATCTTAATATCCGATTGAATATGCCCTTGACAACATTCTAATGGATTTTCATCTGAATCAAATACTCATAGTTTACGTATAGGACTCGTAAGTGCAATTATGACTTCAATGAACTTTGTAGCTGATGCTAGTATAAATATTGCAACTGGGTTAAAGTCAGAAATCACTCCACCCGCTAATGCTCCTAACGGCATAGCCAGACGGGTAAGCACTCTTGAGAATCCTAAAACTCTTCCTTGCATATCGGTAGGTACAGTTTCCTGTCGGACCGATGCTACAATGGTATTCCAAGCTATATTACAAATCATAGCAATACCAAATGCAATACCTGGTGCAAGCCAATATTTACTCCATATGGCATAGGTCAATCCAATCGCACCTATACCTAAAAGAACAGGAATAAGAATTCCACGTCTAAAACGTTGTTCGAGCGGAACAACAATGATACTTCCTAAAAGGCCACCTACTCCGATCAACGTATAATTAAGACCACTTTGTTCAGCAGATAAGTGTAATGTTGAAAGCAAGTAATACATAAGTGCTCCCAGTATGGCACTAGCGCCAAAGTTACCTACCATTGCTTGAAAAGATAAAGCAAGGTTAAGACGATCATTTAATAGCCATTTAAATCCCTCTTTCATATCGTTCCCTAGGTTCCCCAATAGATTTCCCGCTTTATCCATGGGTTTTCTTTTTTCGATTTTTGGTAATAGCAAGACTACAATTAAAGTAGCTACAAAAGAGAGGACATTTATCCAGAGAGCGTTAAGTCCTCCTATTACGGCAATTATAATGCCCGCTAATGCGGGTCCTGTTAAACTAGCAATTTGATTAACCATTTGGTATGCCGAATTGGCTCTTGTTAACGACTGACCTGCGATATGTGGAATTACTGTAACAGTAGCTACATCAAACAACATGGATAGTATTGCTAAAATAAAAGAAACAACGTATAGATGCCAGATTTGGAGAAGACCTAGCATATGAAGAATGGGAATGAATGCTACTAAAGCAATACATCCTAGATCAGCGGTCCACATTAATTTTCGTCGGTCACAACGATCTACCACTACTCCTACTATTGGACCAAATAAAACAATGGGTAGCACACCAATAGCAAAAAGAGAACTCATTATTACTGCTGAACCAGTCAACTCATAGGCAATCCAAGGAAGGGCAAACGTATAAAGGGAATCACCAACCCTGGAAATCAGTAAACCAAAAACAAAAATCACGTATATACTAGGTAACTGTGTAATTGTTGAAAGCACATTTCCACTTGTTTCTTTGGATTTCAGCGGTGAATTAAGATTTGTCTCCTTTTTAATTGTCAAAACTATATCCCCCCTTTAACAGGTGAATTTTGGTATGTATTTATGGGTAGTAAGCACCCTACTGATTATTAGCCCGACCAATCGGGCTTTTAAAGGCAGTTGATCCCCCACCCAACTTCTTTGCTTTTGTTGAATTTTGAGGTAGGGGTCTGCCCACAAATAGCGGGATAAATGTTCTTCAAAAAGCTGATTAAGTGCTTGATAATTATAAAATTCTACAAAATATCCAAAAATCCTTACATTACTTAATACTTGCTCCTATCATTATAAGAATTACTTTTTTAAATAATGAACGTTTTATGTTTTATATAAGAGAAGTGTATACATCATGGATTGAATGAAAAGACAACATTAATGTGATTGAAGAACTGTCTTCAACTTCTTATAGAAAAAAGCAATCAACATATTATGTAAGTCTAATATATTTGCCCTTTTTAGTTTATTTTAATTCTGATCTCGATACATAATCCCTCGTCTGTAATATTAAAAGTAGATTCTTTTTAAACTTCTTCAAATCAAAAGTATTTTTGCTTTTTAACAAGCAAATAATAATTTATTTTTCACCTTATTCCCCCTTTTTTTCATATTAACCATGTATTCGAATAAATATCTCACAAGTTTGAAAGTCTATCATTTTGAAATTTTTTATACAAATTCTACTTACAGATATCAATCACTACATTTCATTAGAAAACTCTACAAGTTCAAGTTGATTCAATAGCTATCAATATATTCTGATTGGATTGTATATGAACAGACTCGCTTTTCTCTAAAACAAATACAATCTCCCGTTGTTTCAGACTAACGATTTTTTCACCATATTATTCGGATACTTCGAATCTCAATAATCTAGAATTACTTCCAAATAATTTGGACTAATCTCCCCTTTCACACAGTAAGCTGAAAATGAAGGCCATAAAAATGGAGTGTGATTCTATGGAACGATTATGGATTCCGATGATCGTTACGTTTTTTTCGTTTGGTGGATTACTATTAGGTGGCGCCGTCGGACTTGCCACACGTCAACTGATAGAAGAGAAAATGCATCGTTTATATGCGCTATGCGGCGGTATCTTACTCGGTCTATTATCACTAGAAATCATTCCAGAAACTTTTTCAAGCTATGAAATCATGGGTCCTATGCTCGGAATTGCCATTGGTTTATTAATTATGAGTTTACTAGATAATTATTGCCATCACCCTATCATACATAAAAAAGACCAGCAAGCATGGCAAACTTTTTTATTTCTCTCCTTCGCTATTTTTATTCACAATATGCCGAGCGGCTTTGCATTAGGCGCTGCTTTTACAAACCATAATGAAACTGCCATTCCATTCTTATTTGCGATTGTTATACACCATATTCCAGAAGGATTAGCTTTAATTATTCCTTTTTTATTTACACAGCATAAATATCTCTCATTTCTATTAACAATTCTGTTATTATCAATTATCCTCGGCACTGGCACAATCTTTGGGGTGATGATGAACGGGAAAGCGATTCATTTACAAGGGATGATAATGGGAAGTGCAATCGGTTCTTTAGGATATGTCACAATACATGAAATGCTTTGGAAAGCGAAGAAACACCTCGCTTTACTTCCCTTCTTATCCTGGTCTATGAGCGGTTTTTTACTCATAACAGCCTTTACATTCTTCGCAGGACACCATTAGAACTGCACTTTTATTTATTATTTGTATATTTTACCTTTTTTTTCGAAACATAGTAGTATCACAGTATGTAAGGAGGATCTTTCATGTTTCGAAAAACAGCAGGTGAAGCGCTTGTTGATTTGCTTATCGAATGGGGCGTTGATCACATTTACGGTATGCCCGGTGATTCGATCAATTCTATTATTGAGCCACTTCGAAAAAAACAAGACCAAATTAAATTCATTCAAGTTCGCCATGAAGAAGCCGGTGCATTAGCGGCTGCATCTTATGCAAAATTAACAGGAAAATTAGGCGTTTGTATGGCTATCGCTGGGCCTGGTGCGATCCACTTACTAAATGGATTATATGATGCAAAACTAGATCAAGCACCCGTTCTCGCAATTACAGGTCAAGTTGAATCAGATTTACTCGGAACAGGATTTTTCCAAGAGGTAAACTTAGAAAGAATGTTTGATGATGTCGCTGTTTATAATCAACGAATTATGTCAGCAGAACAACTCCCTGCGGTTGTAAACCAAGCGATTCGTATGGCATATACAAAGAAAGGTGTATCTGTTCTTACCATACCAGATGATGTTCCGAAGTTTGAAGTAGAAGCTGGCGCACGTATAACAAGTTCTTCTTTTACATTACCCGAACTCTTTCCGCAAGAAGAGGATCTAAAGTTAGCAAAACTAGCATTAAATAACGCAAAAAAACCTGTTATTTTAGCTGGAAAAGGAGCAAAACATGCGAAGGAATCTTTACTTGCATTCGCAGAACATATTGGCGCACCAATTGTTTTAACACTTCCAGCTAAAGGAATTATTCCTGATGAACATCCCCTTTGTATAGGCGGATTAGGGTTAATTGGAACAAAACCATCTTACGAAGCAATGAAGCATGCAGATACATTAATCATGATTGGTACTTCTTACCCTTTCACTGGTTTTTTACCCGAAAAAGCAAAAACGCTTCATATTGATACGGATCCTGCACAAATTGGGAAGCGTTATGCGACAGATATCGGATTAGCTGGTGATGCAGATAAAACATTGAAATGGTTTTTAGAAAATGTGGAGAAGCATGAGGATCATTCATTCCTAGAATATCATCAGGAACTGATGAAGAAATGGGAAGAAAAATTGCATAATCAAGAAGAGGACTCTTCTACTCCAATTAAACCACAAAGAGTTATGCATGCCTTGCAACATGTCGCTCATGATGATGCCATTTTATCAGTAGATGTTGGGAATGTAACAGTATGGGCTGCTCGTCATTTTCGGATGACGAATCAACAATTTATCATCTCTAGTTGGCTCGCTACACTCGGATGTGGTCTACCTGGAGCAATTGCTGGTCAAATCGCTTATCCAGATAAACAAGTCTTTGCAATTTGTGGTGATGGTGGATTTGGAATGACAATGAATGATTTTGTCACTGCAGTAAAATATAAATTACCAATTGTGGTTGTTGTACTCAACAACCATAAGATTGCAATGATTAAATTCGAACAAGAAGTAATGGGAAATATTGAGTTTGGTACAGATTTAACAAACCCTAATTTTGCAAAATATGCTGAAGCATGCGGTGGAGTTGGCTACCGTGTAGAACACTTAGATGAACTTCTCCCTGCTTTTGAAAATGCAGTAAAACAAGATAAGCCATGTATTATTGATGTAGTAGTAGATGTAAATGAAGCACCAATGCCTGCAAAAATTACATTTGGGCAAGCTGCCGGATATACGAAACATATGCTAAAAGAGTTATTTGAAGAAGGAAAAATTGATTTACCACCTTTGTAAAATCGAAAAAAGATAGATGAAAACAGATTGTTCTCATCTATCTTTTTTATTTAGATACTTCTTGATGGAAGGAAAAATCTTTTCTTTCACTTTTCGCCTGTTTCTCAACTTTCTCTTCTTTCTCTCCTACTTTCCTTCTCCTCAGATTTCCTATTCCAATCGCCCCTTGTAGACTATTACTTATAAGATTTCCTGCCAAAATTGTCAGGCTATAGAAAAAATCGGTACAAGAACGATCCAAGTATCTGTGGTCAAATGACGGAAATTTTGTCCAATCAGTCCTGTCCACTCCTTCATCACACTATCTGTATCACCGCTATATGATATAGTTCCTCAAAAAAACAAATGGAGTAAACCAAGATGTAAAAGTAGCAATAACATACTAACAAATTGCTGCGCAACCAGTAAGAAGAAAGATGGCAACAGATGTGGCCAAACATGTCGACATAATTGATTCCATTTACTTCCTCCAAGAACCATTGCTGCCATCATAAACTCTTCTCTTTTTACACGCTGGACCTCTTGCACCGTATACAGCATGACAGTCGGCACAGCCAAGCATGTGAGAATACTAATTTGAAACAGAACTCGCATTGTAAACGGAGCAGGGACTGTTCCACTTTGAAAGACTAAAACTTCCTTTAACATAAAATAAGAAATCATGATCATCGGAACAATACTAAATGGATCAAAAAATGAAGAAATAACCGGGAAAGAACGTTTACTATATATACCAAGAAGGAAACCTATTTTGAGTTTCCCCTCATCAAACCTTACATCCCACATTAAGGGATATAACTTACCAACATGTTATATCGTGAATTTCAAATGCTGTTCTCTGGACATAGTTTTATTTAGCGAAAGCTGTCTGTGCTGTTGAATAAGGATTAGATAATGATCAAACTTTTTTATAAATGTTAAAACATATCTACAAAAGAAGAATTCATTTCGATCAATCTTGAACAGCTCCCTGTCTACTTGACAGGGAGCTGTTCACTTTTTTTCAAAATGGATTCTTTTTATTTATCGTACAATACGGGTTTGTGAGGTGTTTTTAATCAAACTTTGTTTCAAACCTACAATATGTTGTTTCTGCATAACTTCGCTCCAAGAAAAATTCTTACCTTTTACAATACAGAAAATTCGAAAATCGTTTGAGTAAACCTGTATATCGAATTAATAGTATCTTTTTTATAAAGAGTTTAATAATATATTATGGTTTATATAAAATCCTTGGAAGTTTCGTTATATCCTCTCCATTTATATGCCACTTATCGTCACCTTTATTATACATATCAACCCTTACCGATTCTTCCGTAGAAGATATTTCTGCTTCAAGTAATATTGAAGATGAATAATCATGTAGTTGCTTTATTAATTTTTGGTTAGATATTGATGGGTTTTCACTTAATATTCTTTTTTGCTCATCTTCAACTTTTGTTCTCAAACTTGATATCAATATTGGCTTTGATTTTATTTCCACTCCTGCAGTTTTACCTTCTCCGTCTATATATACAACATTCGTTTCAAATTTCACCTTTTGCCGTATTGCTTCTTTAAAATTTTTAAAATAGTTATCTACTGATTCTTCTGTAATACTAGATACGCCTTCATAATTATATAGGATTGCTTTTCTAACCTTTTCCGCCATCGCTTCATTAAATTGTTTTCCATCTTCACCTGTTAATTTACTCATTTTGTCTATGTCTTTATCATAGAAGCCCGCATTCATGTAAGCTGTTAGAGCTTCAGCTGGTCTATTTGCATTATCACTCTTTTTAGATACACTTCCTTGTTTTACTTTCGATGAATCTACATATGTATTACAAGCACTTAGCCCACCTATTGTAAGTGATACTATCAAACTCATACCTACTAACTTTTTGGAATATAGCATATTCTATCCCTACCCTTTTCTGTATAAATTATGAATTACAGTAACATAATACCATTATATCTCGGTGTTCTATAGCATATTTTATTTATATACAATTATTAAAATGTAAAAACCACTAAACATCACACCCTATTTTATTTCAAGGTGCGCCGTTATCTATAGCACTGGGATAAAGTTTAATTAAAATGACCCTACTAAATCCCTATGCAATACACAAAAAGAAACCATCTTGATTAATCTATTTTCAAAATGATTTCTTTTTGATTCTCACTAAATAAGGATTTGCAAAACATTTTTGATCAAACTTTATTTAAACCAACACTAACTTCTCCAAATAACTAACTGTAGAGAAAGAAAATTTTCATTTTGGGGGTACTTCAAAATCTTAGCTTGATAGTGATGGGGTCCCGCCAATCAAATGATATAAAACCCACGCTAAGACATTTTTTTAATTAACTGTACTATGATTATAAGAGGATAGTTAGTTCAATATAAGAGCTAATATCCTCTTTTTAATACATATTAGAATTATAAACTATATTTAAAAATTCTAGTTTAATATGTTTACTATATGATCTTATGTTTTAAGGTGGAGGATGTTATGAAAGTACAGGAAGTGTTACTTGATGGTAGTAAGAAAAGGTATTACTTTTTGATGAAGGAGGAATGCCTTTAGTTCCGGTGATGAAGTATTTGAAGTATTTAGATGCAGCAGAAAAAAGCAGCAATACACTAAAAACATACTGTTATGCCCTAAAGCAGTTTTTTGATTATTTTTGGGAAGTAAAAAAAGATTATAAAGGTTTGTTGAACAAGTTATACATGGATGACTGAAGAGAAACAACAGCGTTTATTAGAATGGTGGGAAGCGACTGAGCAAGGGACAGTAGTGGTGAAGCGCTTAGTTTCGTATATTACGGAACTCAGGTTGCACCCTGAATCAAGCCGTGCTGACGGGATGATTTTGTTTTATCGGGCCGCATCGGAGATTTCCTATGGTTATGCAGGGATGAGGGGCTGTATTCGTCATGCTTTCACGCCTGAATATTCCGAGTTTCTCCGCAATAACATTGTCAGGTGCCATAGCTTTACGCGGAAATTTTCTGTTGATACAAAGATTCTTCTGGAACGAGTCGCTAAAGAAATCACTGGGGCAAACGCGATGCATTTTTCGGTAAGAAAAACTTTCAAACGAGTCTTATGCAATCTATTACCATACTTACTACTCAATAGGAAAAAATGCCTGTCACTCCCTGAGAAATGTCGAAGCTGCAAAATTCATTCGACATTTCCAGGATGATGACAATGGATTATTTTTATAATTCTATTTTCTGGTCACCACGTTTTTCTAGATTTTTAGCAGTTTTACTTTGGGCAACATCCTTTTGGTCTTTAAAGGTGCCCATGAGAAAATCATAGGCTGGGTTCGTAACACCATACCAGTAATTTTCATTTTTGAAGTGATGCCATAAATGAACCTTTTTCATCCAGCGCCCCCATGGTGATATTGGTTGAAGGGGGCGATGCGCGATATAATGCTTCCACTCATAAAATAATAAAAAGAGCATAATACCTGCAATAAATGCGTTTGTCATGAAAAAGCTGGATGAAAGAAAATAAAAAATTGCTCCTGCAATTGCAATGTTGGGTACACTATACCATAAGGGTAAAAATAATAAATGTAATTCATTCGGATTTGTATGGTGGTCATAATGTAGGCGCTTAAGCATTTTTAATAAAAATGCATTCTTTGGTGGCTTTAGATGAAAAATAAACCTGTGAGTAGCGTACTCAGCTACGGAATACATAATCATTCCCAAAATAAAAGCACCCCAAATTCCGATAGAGATTAAATGTAGAATCATAAATCCAAAGCTAATGAGGAAAAAACAGCTCATGATCAATATATCAGGGTAGGAAAAATATTCTTTAAAATATTTTAGTTTCATTTATTACGCCTCCAGCTTTCTTTATTTTTTTCTATCTTTCCAGAGAGCCAAGCTTTTCTCCATTGTTGTCTTACACAATCTTTCCGCTTCAATTGCATCTCCCTTTAATGCAGCTTTTAATAAGTCGTGGTAATAGTTGAAGGACAACCCACGATGATCTTTTACAGAAAAATATCTTTTCCCCATATCTACATAAATGGAATCGAAGCTATTTAAAATGAGTAGAAAGATCGGATTGGCCGCAAGCCCAGCACACCTTTTTTGCAAATCCCAATCAAATGCTGCATAGCTTTCTGCACTATCTTCAAGCTGCTCAAGATTGGCAAGGAGAGCAACCACTTTAGGTTGATTAAACGTAACAGCATCACGAATATAAGTCGGAGTCAACGAACTTCTAAATTCTAATAAGTACATAATAAATTCATCTGTAATGGTATGATGATTCTCAACAATATTAATAAGTGTCGTTAGATTCCCATTGCTCCAATAATCATTAATACGCGCTGGCATTCCTTTTCTCCCTGTTATCCATCCACTCCTTCCTAAACGTTGAAGCGCCTCCCGAATAGTTGGGCGACCAACACCAAATTCTTTCGCAAGCTCTCTTTCCGGCGGTAAAGTACTTCCTACAGAATAAACACCAGCCAATATGGATCTAATTAATTCATTCTCAATTTTATCTGAGGAGCGTTCCTTTTCTTTCAAACCATCGTCCCCTTTATTTTATGGTAATACATGTTAAAGACATTGGTAATACCAAAAATTATATAATGAATTTGAATTTTCTGTCAATAAAAAAGGAGCGAATTTTTATAAATAGAATTATCGAACAAGCCCGTAAACTACTTAGTAGGATGGAAAATGATTGCTTAAATGCGTTGTTAGGATATTTATAAAAGAGAAAAAAACTCATTTAGATATACAACGGAGAACCGTATCATAAAGTAAATGAGGTTTTTATTCAACCTTATGAAAATTATTAGTTTTAGCAACTACATAATTTATAAGAATGAATGTTAGAATATCTGTTCAAAATAGATGATCAACCTTTTATATTTTAAAGTATGTGAAGAATTGTACTTAAAGTAACGGGTGCTATAGTGAAAGAAGAATTAATTGAATTTAAAGATTGAGACCATGTTTTATTTATTCCATTAAAGGGCGCGATTGTGGAACAAGAATTACAAGGGTGATACATATTATACATGACTAATATGTATCATATGTATCACCCTTTATTTTTTATGACTTTTTACGTTTTAGGTATTGATAATTTCAAAACGGTTGAACTTTATTTCAAATCAACAAATACACGATATTTTCAATAAAATTTAAAGATCTAGGACTATCCTTAAAATTAACTTTAAATTCGAAATGCAGATACGCATAATCAAGCTGCTTCTATGACTGAAAATTCCCTCTCTAACTTTTTTAACTTTTCATGTTAAACCCATGCCTTTTTTTATAAATTTAACTACCATTAAAATTTGTAAGATAGGTAAAATTAAAGCTAGATATATAATTAATTCCAACTTATCTATTAGCATGAATATAACATTAGGAATTATTAAAATGAGGCTGACAAGTGTCATTATCCAAGATTCTCGTTTTATAGCGACAATAAAAGTTATTAAAGAAATTAATAGTAACACCCAGAAAATAAAACCTACATACCAAAACATAAATATTTCATATTGATATCCCATTCTATTCTCCTGTCTATTTATTTTGAAAGCAAAAGGAGTCTTAGACTGCGTAAAGCATAATATAGAAAGAGTAAATTCGTAGAGTAAGTGGGTATAATTCTGTCATAAAAAATGACAGAATTATACCCACTTAAATAAAAAAACACGTTATTTTAAGCGTATTTAATCTGGGTATTATACGCTTTTGAAGCATTAAGAAACTTCTTCTTTCATTTTATATAATCTATCTCTTTTCTCATCATTTTTTATAAAAGTAAGCTTTCCTTCAGTAACAAAACCTTCAAGAATTAAGCATACTTGTCCGTAAGCTTTAGGCTTATCGGTTGTGAATCTTTCATTAGGTATTTTTCCTGATAGTATTAATTTTTCACATAGCTGCATTGCACTTATTTCTTCAGAATTGAGTAATTCCAAGATATCTTTCTGCAGTGAAGATAAAGGTACTTCTATTTCGGTCGCCTCCACTACATTCTCATCAAATAAATCTTCAAATGAAATTTGATTCATCTCATCTATTCCTTTCTAACAATGACTTTGCAAAGTATAAATTGTTCGCTTATTCTATTAATACTTGCAAAGCTTAATTTCCATACTATTAAGCTTCTAGTAGCATGTTTTGATTATACCAAATATACGTTCTGGTATCTATTGAAGAGTTCATTATAAAAGGATGGACAGCGCTGGCAGAAGTTTTCCATTACCATATTTCTTTATTATTGTAGAAAGACAAGGATATGGATACTTTTTTAGAAAGAGATTTCTTACGTTATATATAATTTGAACTCATTAAAATAACATAAAAAATAGGATACATGAACAATTTCTAGATCAGAAATGTTTATGTATCCTATTTCAATTACTCTATTTCACACCTGCTACACATTGTGAGATGTAGTATAGTATAGATACTATACAGGTACTGTAGCACTCATATCATTAAAGAGTTTGTAAATTGGTAACTCCTTATAACGCTCCTGATCCGCCGTTTCAAATTGTTCGAATAATAATTTCGCTTCACGTGCACTTCCCAACAATACGTTGGCACAAAACTGCATTTCTAGATTTTCTGTATTTCTTTGTTTAAATTTAAATAGTTTCCTCATTTCTGCTTCTGTAATAACCCTTTCTCTTCGTAATTTGATTTGAAGTTGATTAATGAAAACAATAGCATCTGTTAAGTGCTCCCCTGAATATTTGCTATACAAATGTTCTGCTAAATGGAGCCATTCCGCATCTTCTGTAAGATCGAATACAGTCATGCACATCAAACAAAAATGATTTGTACAGTTTGCTAGTTCTGGGGTTTCATATGGATTAATGCGGTTAAACGACTCTTTAATTACTTTTTTCTTTACATTCACCCCATATGCCATTCCTGACGAATTTAATAATACATAGGGAGTATAGCATAATTGAACATCTTCATTGATAATATGAGTTCGCCCGTTTAACAACTCTTCTGAAAAAGCATTTATTAATTTTGGCGTTGATGATGGATTGTAGAATAAAATTATTTTGTTTGAGCCAATATTAAATACTACAAACTTAGCTTCATGCAGTTCATCTATTTTATAATTACTCATATCATCCTCAAGTATCATCTTATTAAACGCCTCGATTTGATCAACAAATCTACCAATATCTGTATCTTCATCTCCAAATACAGTTTCTTCATTTATCTCTAATTGTTGAAAGACTTCCTTCAAAGTTAGGAACGTAGTATGCAGTTTCACAATGGCTCCATAAATTTCTTCACGTTTACTCATAGCCCCAATATCAAACGTTAACTTTAACTCTTCGAATGAGATGATTTTTCCAGAAAAAATATGTAAAAGCAACGGTAATACTTTAAGCTGACTAGCCAAAGAGTGCAGCTTTATAATTTTGAAATTGAACTTTGTACTTCCTTTTTCATATGAAAATTCCAAAGAATTTTCAATTAACAGGACGACTTTCTTTTCCTCTTCCGCTATATTTACTTGTAATTCATATAAACATCCATCTATCGTCACCGTTTCCTGTATTTCAAGTAAAACCGCCTCTATTCGACCTTGATTAAGTGGAACGGATAATTCACCATGAACACCATACATAGTAAAATCATGCTCGAATATATTTCTTGTAGATGTTTTTGTAGGGTTATAAGTTAAGCTCGTTAATTCAAATGTATGATAATCCTCACGACTAAAGGGACTTTTTTCAATAAGAATGATTGGTTGTTTCTTTGATTCAGCCAAGAACTTGGTACATACACTAGTTAAATCCGTTTCACTAAGAGCTCTCAGTTCAATGCGTCTTTGTTTTTGTTCTTTTTCTTCCCCATATTTTTTAAGAACTTCGTTGATTTCAGTAGGTAGTAGTTGTTTGTAGAAAATCTCTGAGTCTCCATTTCTTTTTATTTCGACCACAAAAAACACTACACCCTGACTATTATAGTAATTTCGGTAATGATCCAAACCAATTGAAAACGTTCGAATTCCCCTCGTAAATTCTTTTACTTCCGTTCCTTTTACTTGCACTGGCACTTTGCCAAGCAATGAACCTACAGATTCTGAATCATCTTTAAAAACCTCAATATCACAATCAAATGATATTCCTTTATCTCCTACTGGAATATTCGATCTGAGAAAGGCATCTGGTTTATTCGCAAACGCAGTAATTGCTTCGACAGCTATCCTTTCTAATTTTGCACTAGACAACTTTGCCATTTCCATACCTCTGTTATTTGTTTATTTATATAATTATATCAAGTGTAATCTCCATAATCTAATTCAGCATACATAAAATTCCGAATAATTGCCCACAAAAAGTATAACTGATAAGGACATGCAAGATATTATTTATAAGTTGATGGACCAGTTTATTATAACTAATGATTTAGTCACTCAAGACGCTCTCGAATTTTATGATTTAGTATCATTTGAATTATTTCAAGACACCATCGTTGTATTTACACCTAAATTAGATCCTATTCATCTGCCACAAGGCGCTACTGTAATTGACTTTGCTTTTGCACTAAATCATGAGACGGCTAAGCATATGTCAGGTGCTAAAATTAATGGGGTGACAAAATCAATAACAACAAATGTTTCACATCTAGATATTGTAGAACTTTTGGTTACTGATAATAAAAGTAATGTGAGGAATGATTGGTTAAATTTCGCTAATAGCTCTAAAGCTCAACTTGAAATTTATAAAGAGTTAAAAAGATAAACTTCTGATAGCGGAATATATGTTAGCAAAAGGTGTTTTCACATATGGAAAAAACCTTTATTATTCTACAACTATTTTTTAACAGTCTACCATTTTTTCCTATAGTCTAAAATAAATTTTTAAGGATATATATTAGTGAATAACTCACCCGTTTGTCTAGATAGCTGATTATTTTATTTAATCTATAATCGCTTGTTTAGTTAATTATTCTTATTTTCTTAGGTCCTCGATGCTACGCATCTGCGGATACGCCTCCCGCTATGAGCTTCTTCCTCCTCCAAAACCAATCAACCCTTTATACATAATTTTTCTGTTTTATACTCTTTCGCGTATAGTATGTAGTATTTTATTTTCAACTAATTTATTATTAAAAGATTATAGAAACATCGTAACTTTATTTTAAATCCAGGTCTTTAAGTATGTTTAGAGAAAATACAAAAACACGATCGATGGTTCGCTGTAAAATGTTGATTGATACACATGTTAAAACGTTGATATAATAAGGTTTATCACCTGTATGTAGATAGGGGTTTTATCTGAACTATACGGAGTACTTAACTACTTTAAGTTGATGGTGAGGGGACAACTCCAGGGTAAAGTTGATGCAAGTAAACAGCCTTAATTTTCATTTATAACAACACATTACTCCTAAAAGGAGGTTTTTCATGTTACAGGCAGAGATTAATGCAAAGTTCTCTAGTACCAGTGAGGATTTACTTACCTCCTCGGTAATCGGCTCTTTACAGTTTCTATCCTCCCCTGCTTTTCTTGTAGCTGTTTTACAAAAAGCTATGAACACAGAGGGACAGCATCCTCAGCTTAATGAGGAGTTTCAGGATGCTCGATTCTATTTCTGGCCGCGGCTTCCGCTAAGTGAACCAGATGTCATTGTGTTATTAAAGACAGCTGCCGAAACCCTGTATGTCGTCTGTATAGAAGCTAAGTATTTCTCTAAGAAATCCAGCGAAGAAGATAAGACTGTAGCCATTGAGGAAAGAACTGTACAACAACGTGACCAATTGGCTAGAGAATATGAAGACATACATACACAAGAGTTTTACAGGACGTTTTCTATTAACCCTTCTGAAATAGCTGGAACCATCTTACTCTACCTAACTAATGATACAGCCCTGCCAGTTGAAGAGTTAAACCAAAGTTCCTCCAGCATTCAAATATCTAATGCTGGCCAAAAACATCATTTATACTGGTTGCCGTGGAAAGAATTTTATAGCGCAATCCATCAGAATTCTTCCACTATGATCAACAAAGATAGAAGGATACTGGACATTTTAAGACAATATCTAGAAAAGAAGGAGCTTGTTTGTTTTACACAGCCTACTCCTCTTCAATCGGTAACATTTAGCACCTGGGCATATGTTACCCACTCTAACAACGCCCTTGATTGGAGTTCCTTACAAACACATGAACCACTAGACTGGAAATATGGAGGAGATGCACATGAATGCAAATGAGATTTTAAAGATGTCTATTCAGAATGTAAGAGAGATGTATTCTAATAGTATATTAATCCTACGGGATGTTGACACACAACTATCAAAGCTTAATTTGATGCCTTTGTTTGGAAACACTCTTGGCTCCGAAACCAGCAAAAGTATAACCCAAACGACGGAACAGTTTAACACGTTCTTTCCCCAGTTCATGTGCAGAGTGTATGTTAGGGTTGCAGAGCAACACCTTAAAGTTGTGTTTGTAAACGTACAGTTTTACCATACTAATTATCCGACTTTAGGACCTACTGTAAACGTAGGTGTATTCACTCTACCCGAACCTTACACATCTATAGAGTTAAAGAAAAAGCTTTACTATTGGTGGTTAAAGTACGCAATTTTTGAGACTAACACATCTGAACAAATAGATGTGACTGGAAACCACATAGAAACACAGCCATGGATAGAGAATGGAGATACTACAGTATGTCACTTCTGGTCCTATGAATTGGTGCACTTTCAACATCATGGTGACATTCAAAGCAAGGTTGTACAGGGTATCCTGCAATACTTTTCAACACCTAGGGACAATTAGGTTGGTTCGTATAATCATTTTGTCGGCCATGCCCCATCGCCACCAAGGTAAGATAAAATCATATTTCAAAAACGAAAAAAGTTTACCTTTAAAATTAAGTTTAATCAAAAACGTTCGTTCTTTTACAAATCAAATTACTTTGTCCCTGGTTACAGCAACGCTGGTACTGGGCCAAATAGTAAGTGTATCTATATATAATTCTACAAGAAACCCCTTCACCTTTAAACTGAAGGGGTTTCACTGGTATAATAAAGGTTATGTAAACTAGATTTCTGGGAAATATGCCGTCATATCAACGTTTGTTCCACTTTCGAGAAAGTTACCCTTCCGTACCCTTTATACATTGCTGATTTTACACTATTTTCAGCACCCAAACACCGTTATTTCCTACATAAACTTCACCTTGTTAACTATCTCTATTTTCGTTTGGTTTGTTATGCCTTAAATCGAATTGCAACTAGATTCTTCATATTTAATGAGTATTAATTCAGAAAACCCATAAACAAAAAAAGAGTGCTGTGAAGAAGCGCACTCATTCAAAGGACTTTACCAATCCCGACGATTATCACGATCACAGTCATGATGATGGTTACGTCTGCGACGACATTCATCACAATCGCAATCACGGTCACGTCTACAACGACAGTCATCAAAATCTCTATGTCTGCGTCTGCAAAACATTAAATCATCCCAAAATCTATTACAATCACGGAAATGTCTGAAATTACCATTGCATCCCATAAATATGATTACCTCCTCTTAATAATAGAATTCATCATATTCTATTATTAAAAGTTAAAAACGGCTTGTTTACTAGTCTATATTCTGCATTTTAGAGTAATAATATTCGTATTTAATCTTCAAATTGTAAATCTAGTTCACCCTTATCATCCCTTAACAACAAATAAGACGCTGTACCGATCACGGCAGCGCCTAAGATAGTTATTGTTATATACATCTCATTACCTCTTTTAAATCCCCCCACATTCTAGCAGGATTTATGTCACCAAAAGTCGAAGTATGTATTTTTGAAGGAGGTGAAATACATGTCTAAAGTAAAAACTCTAGAAATCCAATGTACTAATTGCAAAACTTGGTTTCCATCTCCTATCTTCTTCGGTGACATGAATTCACTTGATACTAGTATGCTAGCAGGTAATACAGTAAATTGTCCTTCATGCGGAAAATTTGTAGGTTGTAACAAAGAAAACATGCGCGTCAGATCAGAAGATGGTTGATTTAGCGGAAATGAAACAAAATAAACAAAAGTGGTGTAACTCATCTACAGTTGCACCTCTTTTATATACTTCTAAATGTATTGTGTTTAATAAGCATTCTGTTATCGGGTTTATTATTTATTTCCATTTCTCCACTAACGTCCATATTCAACATAACAGAATCTTTACCTGCCAATACTTTAATCAACCAATGTTTCAGTTTCCACAATATTATCCATCCATTCAAATGTCCATTTGTCCAAAATAAAAAGAGCACCCGTTTCCGCGAGCGCCCTTTAAAGGATTATGAGAATCCCCATTAACGAAAGTTAATGTTACTAAAGTTAATGAGGTACAAGCAGTATATGCTTGTACTATTCGAATCGTGCATAAAAAGAGAGCATCCACATCAGTAGATGCCCAAATGTGTAGGAGTTTTCAATGAGTATTGAATAGGACCTGAGAGAGGTTGTCCCACACTATAATATATGCTTGTCCATCTCAAAAGGTGCAAATAAAAGAGCTCTATCCCTATTTATAGAGCTCTTTATGCGAGTAATGGTGTATTTATGTTGACCTAATATTGTATGCCAAGAACTTCCTTATGTGCAAACGAAAGAGAGCACTACCCCAGTAAGTGCTCTCTCGTGAAATATATGGGGTAACATGTTGAGGTCCGTTCTTTATCACTTTATGATTTATCAATTCGTGTTATACCTAAATCATTCTTCAATTACGTTTATTGTGTAATTTCTATATAACAAAGAAAAAAGCAACCGTTATGGATGCTTTTAAATCTTTTCTATAACATAAACCATTGTCTTTCTTGATGGTGCATGATAAGAGTAACCTTCATTTCTATGAACGTATATTTCATATTTACCCATCACTTGAAATCTTTCTGTTTCAGATTCACCGAATTTTGATACAGAATCGCATAAAATAGTTAATTCTTTTCTATTATTGCATAACAAATTAGAAATTTGTTTTTCGGTATATATTCCTCCAATCGCTAATTCTTTCAACATTTCTACATATTGCATAATTTCTCCACCTTTCCCAATCTATTTATTCAACAAAAACTATAATTATCCTTTTATTCAACTAAACAAGAACCTATCACCGAAGTGACAGCTTTCCAAAGGGATGGGAGAAACATTCACGAAAGGAGAATTTCGAAAATGAATCAATTCAAGGTCAAGATTACTCTCAATCTTCTCCAAGTCACCGCATCAATACTATATCGTGTCAGTGACTTGGAGAAGAACGAAAGTCTTCTCGTTTATAGTCCGTAAACTTCGAGAGGTATGGGTCCTTTCTTATAAAGGTCCTTTAACCTATATCAAGACGTATCATTTCTTCCGACGCCTTGCGTGAACCAACACATTTAGGCGGAGGGGATAACCACTGTATTGGCTCAAACAAAGAGCGGAAGCTCTCTGCTTATCGAAAATTCGTGAGTAATCGATAAAAGTGTAATGCCGTTCAAATCGACGAAGATTTTGTTCTTGTACTACAGTTTTTGAAATGTGCGATTCATTCAATCATGCGAACCACCCCATTCCATTTTCAAATGTAGAAAACATGAAACGGCATGACGCAAGACGGTGGTCGTGTGCACCTCTCACTACTAATAGTATATCAGTGATTAATCAAGAGCAGTGTTGCACGTTTGTAGCATGATTGTAGCACTTCTTCATGTTACTACTTACTCGTCTAATGTGTTGGTAGCTATATCCTGTCTCACTAGCAATCTCTTTCAATGTTAACCCTAATACATCACGCATATATACAATTTGTTGCTCTAACCCCTTCTTCTTACTCATAACAAAACGCAATTCTCCCATCACCGACTGTTTATCCGCAATACGCTGTTGTAAGTACTGTGACTTCTCCATAATGCGATCATGACGACCTGCAATCTCATCTAATGCTAAAGGCACTTGTCCCCCAGTAACACGTTCCGCACGATAATCCGTCACTCCATTAAACTTAGGAGCATTCATTTCCATGTTTTTCAACAGATATTTATGCTCAATCTCCAAATCTTTCAATTGAATCTTCATCATTTCGATTTCTTCGCCTAAGTCTTGGTAAATGCCTGTCATGTTAAATCCCCCTATTTCAATTTTAGTTTTTACAATCACATAAGGTATGTGAAATTTTAATACTTATTTTCTGAATAAGGGAACGATAACTACAATACAGCCCCCACCACACTGTTAGTCATGGTTCCGTTATCCATTTAAACCGCTAATTCATCAACATATCGTAAGTAATCAACTGGCGCTCTTTCCGTCTGATCCACTAAGTATCCATAAATATCGAAATCTGCTCTTGGTATAGACTTCTTCCCATTTGGCTGATGCGACATCTTTACATAAGATTGAATTACTGAAGATGATACAAGGAATACTGTCTGATCCTTACTGAATTCTATAAGGAAGAAACACACCGCTCCCATCTTCTCCGCTTTCTCCAAATAATCTAATTGGTGCTGTGCGATGTTACTTAAATCAAATCTTGTAAGACTTTGTGTTGATTTCGCTTCAAATGCAACAGCTCGTCCTTTATAAACACCGTCATAATCCACTGTACTTTTAGATTCATAGAATCCGTTTAACACCCGTCCACCTTTACTTTTCAACACCTTCACAGGAGTCGGACGCTTGTTTATAAGCGCTACTCCCTCACGTTGGTACATTTCATTCAATAGATTGATAAGCATCTCAAATGCCATTCCTCGGTTTCCTAAGCCCATTGTTATTCCTCACTTTCTTCTAAAAGGATTATTTTGTTAAAAACTTTATTCAAATTCATATCTAGTATCTTTTTCTTATATTTTCCATTAAAATTAAATGAAAATTACTTTGCCAACGAAGGAGAAAACATGAAACATAACATCAATCTATGGTCCTTTATTTGTTCATTAATTTGCATCGGTTTATTCCGCTTGTATTTTGAAGTTTCGCCTGAAATGTTTAAATTTTTTATGAATTTAATACATGTCCACCCTTTATTTTTTTTTACTAGTTTTTACAATAGGAACCTTTTTTGCCGGCATTATAGGATTCTCTAAGATGAATAATTGGATAGCAATGCTTAGAAGCATAGTAACAGTTCTACTAACATTTTTATTATCTGTGTTTTTAACGCTTACTTTGGTTGTTGGATATGCATTAAGTTAAAAAGCATTCCTTAAGTATCTCCCCCTGAATAAATCTCAAAATCCCGTCCATACTGTAAGTAGGCTGATAAACAGCTATAATCCAAATCTGTAGTTCCCTAATCTCTTTCTCCCTTTCCCCTAAGGGCTAAGCAGTTAGCTTTTGCTAGCTGCTTTGTTATACAATTGGTTACATTTACCTGATGCTTCTAACGTAATATTACGTTAGAATAAAAAAGAACAAATAAAGTGAGCTGTTATACCTTCTCCCTAGCACTGTATGTACAGAGCTAGGGTTTTTGTTTTAAAACAAAATGAAATTTTTATACTAATCTTCCTCAAGTTCCGTAACAGTTAAGTAATTCCTAGGATTCTTTCTTTCTGACAATCTTCTTTGATATGCTGGTGTCTTATAGAAGTGAATCGTCTTAGGAAGCACGCCCATATGTTGAGCGCATTCCTTTATGGTACCGATACATATGAGCGATTCACCTTTATAAACGGCATATTCCTTTCGGTTCACTTTTCAACTTCCTTTTTCACATTTTCTTAACATTTGTATATTAATATATTATAAAATATATGATGTTATTTCTAATGTCGATTCATCTGACTAATTAATCATGATGTATAATATTTATCCAAAACCCTAACTCCCCCGTTAGGGTTTTGGCATTTAAATAACTATTTTGTTCAAATTTTAGATAGATGTTAATATTCTTAATAAAGGGGGTCTACTGATGAAAATTTTATGGATAAAGATTCCTTTAATTATTTTCATAGCAATTTTCCTTTTAATAACTTTATATTTTGTTGGTATGTCACTTTTTTGGAATCAGCCATAAATTAAGTACAGCAGTTAGCTTTTGCTAGCTGTTCTTTTTCTGTAAAATAACGCTTTGGTTTAATTCCCCCATCCTAATCTCTCGCTTTTTTGTATCACTTTGTTATATTTTTACATTTTTCGCAAGTGAAATAACCTCATGCCCTTCACATAGTCTTCCTTTGAATCTCTTAGCAACATAATTTCCTTTGGTCCCACTTCATGACCTAGCGAATCCACTTTCCTCGCATGAACCTCGCTATACATCGTCACACGCGTTACAGCGATATGCTGCCCAGTTTGTTTATGTGTCCAGAAACCTCTTAATCTGGCTTTCTCTTTAACTGTCATGGCTGTTCCCCCTTAGCTGATCTGTTTCTTCTTATATTTACGTGCTGGTTTCGTTGCCGCTTCGTAAGGGGGGCATCCCATGCCCATCAACTTAAGAACGGAAACAAAATGAACTTTCGTTCAAATAAACTACAACACTCTTAAAACACTTTTTATTCATTAAAAATGAGCATGCTAAATAAACCTAGATAGGTATCATTTTTAAAGATTATGCAGCTTTCTTTTGTTTTCTAAGTCCACTATACTCATAGACAACACCCATAATATCAAAGACTGTTTTCTTCTCATATCGATGAGATTTCCGCCCATTTTTCTGTAGTAAGTGGAATAGACGGATTAGAATCTTTGTTATTTCTTGGGTGTCTTTCTGTATAGCTTGATACAAGAGATATAGATAATCTTGGTTCATTCCTATCGCTTTATATTCGCTTAATTCTCTTTTCTTCTTTTGCAAAAGAAGTTGGCGCATTTTAAACATAGTAGAGGAGCACATGTTAGTTTTAAAAAATGTATTAGACTCCAACTATATGCTATAACAACTTTTCATCTCCTAAAGATTGTTACTCTACACAAAAATAGTTGTAGACTATAAATTGTTACACTGGCTTCCACCTATAAAAAATAATATAAAGTATTAGACTAAATAGCTAATATGTGATTTTCAAACGAGAAATAAGACAGTTCTAAGAACAGAAATTATATGAATAATTGATTTTAAATTCACAATAAATACACACCTATTTTGTAAAATATAACCATAATTAGAAAGGGGTGGTCTTACTGGCTAAATACAAATCATATATTGTTATAGGTTGTGTTAGCATAGGGATCTTTGTTACAGGTATCATTGGATGGAATGGAACAACTGAGGCTGTACATGAGAATAAAAATGTATCATCTTTTGAAGTTAGAGAACATGAACAAGGTATACATTGGATTTATGATTTGTATGGTATCGAAAACCAGATAGGTTTTATTAAGAAACCTATAGTTGTAAATAAAGGTGAAACATATGATTGGTTTCTATGGGGAACTGAGAAACAAATAGCTAATGAACCACTTAAAATTACCGCTATTCATCCAAATACAAAACAAGAAATTCAAATTGCAGACATAAAGCATATGAGCCACTATGATCAATCTATCCACTCTTTCTATGAAAAAACTAACTTATCCTTACTACCACTAAGCCATTTTGTTAAAAAAAACAATATAAAGCTTATTTCACATCAAGCAATAAGTATGAAATTTCCTGAGAACGGTAAATGGAATTTGTATGTTGTAATTGGGGATAAGAAACTTCCTCCTATTTCTATTGAAGTAACAAACCAAGAAGAAAAATTAACCCCTTTGAAATAGATATTTAATCGTATATACACCACCTTCAACTTCAAAATGAAGGTGGTGTATATTGAACTCTATTTCAGTCTACAACTATTTTTTAATGTAGTGTAGTGCTTTAAGAAAAAACGACAAATCCTTTCCCCCCTACTTTCTAGGCCAAGAGTAGGGGGGTATGGCGTTTTAATAGACTTTAGAAGATAACTACAATTCATTGCTAATAAGAACATCATCCATTGTAGACTTGAAATAAAGTTTGATTATTTTTAATCTATATTATGCCACAATCTTACCCTTTAGTTGAATAAATGAACAATCACCTAATGTAGCAATCATTTCTATTAGTATAAAATTAAATGCAAATTAAGCTACAAGTTATTATATTTCGTTATGATTGATTTAGCCCTTTCAATAAGCTTATTTTTTATAGAATAAGGTTCTATTATTTCCGCCTCATGTCCAATACTCCAAAGTAGGTCAACATAAAACCACTCTTCTGAAGGGGTAATATTTTTTGTTATTTTTGCGGTTCCATCTGAATTGTATTCCATATTATCTCTTAACCATGACATGCTCTCAGCTTTTCTTTTTCCCTCTTTGTTTAAATTCACTTCGAGCTTTATGGGATTAGATTCATACTCAGAATACAACCATTCTTTAACGTTCAAATGGATATTTCTGGAATGATAGTTAGAATTGATAATCGTTTTTTTATTCGATCTACTCTGAAAAGCCTTATGTCTCTTCTCATTCTACAGTAAGAGGGACAGTACCAGTATCCGTTATATACGTATAGGCCCATAGGTTCTATTTCCCTGTATATTTCATCTTCTGTTTCATATAAGATACTTACAGTTTTCTCTTCTACAGATGCATCATAAAGGTTTCTTAGCGTCCTTTCATCTACTTTAATATTTGGTTGCCACATCAAGACTTTGTCTCTAGTATTCTCAATTACATCGGAAGTTTCCTGAGGAATCATATTGAATAGTTTATTTAAAATTACTTCATACGAAGAAGAAAAAGGTGTGGAGCCAACATACTCATCAAAATTAAAAATTGTTATTTACTGATAACCTGTATGACATCCGCATCCTGTCAGCCTAATAAACTCCCGTAAATTTACTTAATCTACATTTCTTTTTGTAAATTTTAATACAGATTCTCTTGAACGTTCGATTTCATTTTTATTTTCATTATAGAACTTTGACACATACCTTAATATCATCATTTGTTTTTGAAATGACTGATACATTTTTTCAATAATCCGTAATGCTATCACAATTGCCATAACCGCATTCTTTTTCTGATAATAATACCAATCATTAGCTAACATCATTTGAGCCTTTATCGCCTTATCGCTCATTACTTCACTCTTTAAATACTTCCGCTCAATATGGGGTACCACCCCACATCCATCAACTATTTGGAATTGCTGCTTAAGACTAGATTCCACTAGGAAACTTTTCGCCTCTTTATATCTTTCCTAAGTATTTGCACCAGAACCCTCATTAGTTTGGAATGTATTTGTTTTCAAATTCAGTTTTTGCAATTTTAGTATATTTGTTAACAAACTCTGTTTTTGCTTCCGTATATCCATCTCTGTCATGTTCATATTTGTCTATTAAGCTCATTTTTAAGTTACTATATTCTTTGGCGACATCTTTATGCAGTCTTAAAAAATCTCTAAAATACAATTCATTCCAATCGCCTATATACCTAACATGAAGATGAAATACTTTTTCGGCAAATCCTTTTTTTGTATAGCCTTTCATAAACATCATATGTGGTGCTGATTTTTGTGGTTGCTTTTCAAAAATATATCCATTTTTCTCAAACATACTCACTAAAAACTTCAAATCACACTCTTCTGTTATTTCAAGCAATATATCTATCGTTGGCTTTGCTAATAAACCGTTAACAGAAGTACTTCCTATGTGATTTATTCGTTCAATATATTGATCACCGATTATATTGTTAAGTAGTTTTTCTTCTTGTAAATACCAATCTTTCCATATTGGATTATGTTCTTTCAGTATAATCGGAAACAGCTCCCTCAATTCTTTAAGTGACATTTCTGATAAACTCTTACCCACAATACATTCCTCCATTTTACTTAGTAAGTGGTTTATATCAAACTTTTTTACAAAGTTTCCCTAAATCTGACCAATTACGAAGTGATATTTTTCGATTTATTGATCTCATATTACAGTATGTGTCTCCGAGAAACTTAAAAATATCAGTAGAAGATGAATTTTGGTATTCGTCAATCTCTAGTATCATTACCATCTGGGGTGCAGACCGAATGGATGGATAGCTTAGCACCCTATATAATAGAAGGAAAACTGATACAACGTGTTAATAATAGTGTGTATTTAGATAGTAATACCGTAACAAAGCCGGTAACTCTCACAAGTAACGAGTATAAATCTATAACAAAAATTGTAGAAGAAACAAACAGTTCCATCGAAGAATTTATTAAAGATGCAATTCGAGATAAAATTAATCAACACTTACTTAATCAAAAATAAAAAGGTTCCATTTGAACAAATTTTCCTTTTCTATGCTGATTACACACCTTTTTCTAGAGTAATACTATCAGTATGTCCAAGTTTAGGAGATTACTTGCAAGAGTTTTTGCACCAGAACCAGAAAAAATGAATAATAAAGTTGTTTAATTCGAGAGCTAAATCTTTAATGATGGCCCCCATCATTTCAATAATGCATATTTAAAAATATCGACATTTTCACCTTGTTCATCTAGAACTGTTTCGATGCGCTCCCAACCTCTTTTTTCATAGTAAGCTGAAGCATTTTCTGTCTTTAAAAATACTTTTGTATAACCTATTTTTTTCATATATTTTAGCAAGTCGTTGATTAAATAAAACCCTATTTTTTGACTTCGATATGAAGGTTCAACATATAAAGATGCTAACCAAGGTTTATATTGAGGTTTTTCTTTCCAATCGTTTTCAAATACGGATACTGTTCCTACACATTGTCCATCTACATTCGCTATAAAAGTGATTGGAAATTCATTTGCATATGTTCCCTTAAAAAAATCGACAACTTCTTCATATGTTTTTTTACTGCTAGTTGGTACAACAAATTCTTTGTAAACCATTTTTGCAACATCTTCTATATGTTCTGGCCGATTTACTAATAAATCAATATCCATAAATTCCCCTCCGTTTTTAAATTCTTATTACTGTCCTTGTGTTAAATATCCAATTACCGAATATTCTATATAATCATTATAAACGATATGGAAAAAACCGATACTAAATCTCTTAGTATCGATTTTATTTTTAAACAACTATATTATCTTTTAAATGACTCTATTATTTTTCAAACAACTTTATTATTCGTGAACACGTATTTTTTTTCATTTTAAGGAGATTTCTTTTTGTTAGCTTGATAGCGATGTGGCGGTATCCCCTGCCAATCAAGCTAAAGCGAAATTATATCCATAATACGAAAAACACCTCCATTAAAATCATAACTGATACTTACGATTTAGAGAGGTGTTTTTTATTGTCTCTTTCTCATGGGGCACTCCAATAGGAAAGGATGACGTATTTTTTCATTTTAGGGAGGATTTTGTTTTATTAGCTTAATAGCGTTGGATTGCCGCTGGAATTCCAAAAACCCCAAAAGTTATTTTTAGAGTAAGTTGGAGGTTTTTGAACCAGAAAGATATATGTTTAACTATAAAAACTATGACAAAATTTATCCGTTTTTCCTTTTTGCCTACTCGCTAAATTCAGCAAGTAAAATATTTTTAAAAGGGTCAGAACTGTTAGCTTTACCCATGCTGTTCAAATTGACGGCCAACGTATGCTTGCCCCCAATTGTACCTCCAGCAAAAGTAAGAAACCCTGGAATGCTACCTCCGTGTCCCCATATCGAGACACCGTTTGGAAGCTTAATTTCATAGATTCCAAGGCCATATCCATCGATTCCTTCTCTTCCTGTAGGAACTGTAGTAAGCATTTGTTTTAGTTGCTGTTCCTTCAGTAATTTGCCACGGAGTAAGTAAGAGAAGAATTTGTTTAAGTCGTCAGCAGTAGAAATCATATCTCCATCCGAGCTACCTGGGTTAGAATAAGTAACGTCTTTTAGCTCACTTGCTCCGTCTGGTTGTAAATATCCACGGGCATGCTTGGTGCCTGGAATAACGCTTGAATTGCCAGGTAGGAATGTATTCAACAATTCAAGCGGTTCAATAATCCGATTTTCAACCTCTTCCGCATAGCTGTTTCCAGTTACTTTTTCAATAAGGATACCCAGTAATACGTATCCTGTGTTTGAATAAGACCAGCCCTTTCCTGGGGCAAAGTCTGGAGGAAGAGAAATCCCCATCTTTACGAATTCTTCAGCCGTATACGTTTTTTTTGTATCCATAATATCAAAGTCTTTTGACTTTATGTAGTCAGCGATACCACTTGTATGATTCAATATCTGCCGGATAGTAATCTGGTTACCATCATATCCGTTTCCTTGAATGACACCAGGCAACCATTTTTCGATGGAGTCGTCTAGATTCAAGCGGTTCTCTTCAGCTAATTGAAGTAGAACTGTTGCAATGAACGTCTTCGTCACGCTGCCAATGCGAAAGCGAAAATCTGTTTTCATTGGTTTCTTGGTTCTCAGATCCGCTATCCCAGCGGCATAACTCCACGTTTTTCCACCCTCGGAAGTTTTAGCAAGTAT
>Ga0102589_1000510_pt1 | contig 77766 bp, 86 predicted proteins | sample AraplaMF_Col_mLB_FD_76858 | JGI IMG/M metagenome (GOLD analysis project Ga0102589, IMG submission 76858) | Arabidopsis root microbial communities from the University of North Carolina, USA - plate scrape MF_Col_mLB | ecosystem: Host-associated > Plants > Roots > Endosphere | place: USA...
CTAACGTTTCTTTTTGTTCTTTGGTTGGGAAAATCTCGTATTTTTGGCTTAGCAACATTGTCATCCCCTCCCCCTTTTTTCGATATAGTTTTTCAGATTCCTAAACACGAAATAGAATGTACGTTCCTTTTTCTGCTAGTATACACAAAGTTACATAAAAAGGAAATAGAAACTTCGTGCTATGCACGACCAACATTCATCCCCTCCCTACCACCTGGGCTATGCCCTACACGTGCTTGAGGAATGGGACTTCTGTTGGAGTACTGTTAAACTTTATTCAAAACCCACACCAGGCTATTTCCACATAAACATCAAGTTTTTTATTTTATTTACGAAAAAATATTGACAACGATAATGATAACTATTATCATTTATTAAGAAGCCAACAATTGATGAATCAACCAAACGCTCAGTAACATTGTTACCCTCTTTTTCATATAGAAAAACACTGTACATTCCCCCTGTTTGTACAGTGTTTTTCTTTTTTGCGTTTATTCAAATAAATTGAGTTGCTCCGGTTTTGGTTCGCCGTATGTAATATGCATCATCTCCATGAGTTGTTTTGCATTATCAGCAGCATCCCCGCCTGAATTATTATTAAATAGTACATATATGTTTTTTGTCTTTTTCTGCAATGTATGTAATCGCTCTGTCCATTCTTCTAGCTCTTGTTTATTATAACGATATAAGCAGCGAACTGCTCGCCAATTTTCTCCTTTATCAAGCCATCCATGAATATTACGACCATGAAAGCGTATCAGTGCCATTTCAGGATGAGTTGCTTCTAATACAAGTGGAACAGAACCAATGCCAGCTTGTGGTTCATCACAGATCGTATGAATCCATTCTTCCTGTTCTAAAAATTGCAACGTTTTATCATGCATACTAGGATGAAACCACGTTTGATTTCGGAACTCTATGGCACACGGTAAGCCTTCCATCTTTTCTTTTGTATAACGAAGTAAATCTACATTTTTCTTCTGACAATCAAACCAAGGTGGATATTGGAATAATATCGCCTTTAATTTATGCGCTTCTTGAAGCGGAATAATCGATTGTTTAAATATTTCAAACATCTCATCAATATTTGAAAATGGAATCTCTCCTTGCATATGTCCCGTCATCCCTTGATACGCTTTAACAACAAACGAAAAATTTTTTGGCGTTTCCCCCGCCCATTTCATATAATTTCGAACCGGTTGCATAGCATAAAATGAACTATCTACTTCAACAATAGGGAAATACTCACTATATGTTCGCAATTTATTTCTATTTTCATAGGAATCTGCATATAAAGAATCATGATCTCCCCATCCTGTTAATCCAATAGAAATCACCTTTCCCCCTCCTTATCCCATTTCTATAAATCTATACACACCTAATTAACAAAGTTTCAATCTTCTTCAAGAGCATCTTTATAAAATATGATATACTAGATGGAAGAATTTTTAAATTGAGGAGTTATTTATTTATGATTCAAGAGGATACTACTTTATCTCATGAAAAGCAAATAAAAGAATTAGAAAGAAAAGTACAGTTTTATGAGCAGTTGGTGAATCAACTACCACATCATTTTACATATAAAAACTCACAACTAGGTTTACAGTTACATAAAAAAGGGACTTCTCATTCCATCAATCGCATACCAAAGCAAGAGAGAGAATCAAACCTTGTACTAACTTGCGATTCCTTATTTCTATTTGAGCAACTTGAAAAGCACTTTGTTCATATTTTTGATGCATTTTCGCATCATGTCACCTTTATTGACAATAAAGGCATCATTACATTATGTAATCAATCTGCAGTAGATGATTTGGGAATATCACGGAGCGATATCATCGGCAAACCGATTCAACAGTTATTAAACCTACCTGAAGAAAAAATTAAGGCATTAGAAACATTAAGAAGCGGAAAAGAAATTTATAACGAAGAAGTGTTAGATACAAATTATGGAATTTCTAATAACCGAATTATTCGTGACTATAATGGAGAGATCTTCCGTGTGATTAGTGTCTTTCATTATTTAAATACCGAACGTGATGCTGAAAAACTTGCATTAGCGGGTCGAATTGCAGCTGGAATTGCACATGAAGTTCGTAATCCACTTACAACAGTACGCGGTTATTTACAATTTTTACAAGAAAGTGTTTCACCTTCTAATAAAGAGCTTTTTCAAAATTTACTCATTCCTGAATTAGATCGTGCCAATAGTATCATCACGAAATTTTTATCTATTTCAAAAGCACACGAATTTAAAAGAGAACCATTTCCCATCAATACTTTTTTACGTGAATATATCCAACAGCTACTAGCTAGTGAAGTATTTTTGCATAACATTTCTATTGAATATAATTTATCATCCGATTTAGAAGACATATTAGTGAATATTGATCGACATGAGCTCGTTCAAGTTTTCCTAAACTTATTTCAAAATGCTGTGGATGCAAAAAGCGATAAACCTTTGTCCATTCAAATCACTAGTCATCGTTTGGATAATTTTGCTCGCATTACTTTCCAAGACAATGGAACTGGTATTCCTCCAGCGATTCAAGACTATATATTTGATCCATTCTTCTCTACAAAAGATGCAGGAACTGGACTCGGATTATCAGTAACAAGAAAAATCATTCAAAATCACAATGGAACTTTAAAAGTTTCTAGTAATGAAAACGGAACAACATTTATCATCTCAATTCCATTAGCACAAAAAGGGGCTGGCTTATAGCATCTCCCTAAAAATAATCAGTGGGGATGAAGCCCCACTGATATAATCAAATAAATATATTCAAAATATGCGATTTGTAAACTTTCAGCACACGTCATTAGCTCTCCGCCAATCCATTCCCCTAATCAATATGTATTATCTATTCCTCTTTCATGAGAAATGCCACAAAGCTTAATTCGTTCGATGTCTATTCCTGTTTCTTTTTTCACTTTTCTAACTGCTGTCTCTTCCTCCATTCCAAATCTAACATACATACACAATAAGGAATAACTAGATGCTATTCATCTCATCTTAAATATTTGATTTCCTTCTTTACGTTTCTTTACTTCAAATTTACTCTAGCTTAACGCTTATTTTGTATGATAGATAAAGAAGACAATGATATGAAAGAGGGATGAAAATGAACGTCTTATTGTCAATACGCTTTTGGATTTCCCTTATGTCATGTATATTTTTATGCTCAGCATTCTTTTTAACTTTAGAATATACGGCTACATCAAAAGCAGCAGAAAACAGCAATATAGCTCCATATGAGCTACTATATGCAAAACAAAATACAGTCCCTCTATCTTCTTCCTCATCTAAAGAAAAAAAAGTTATCAAAGGAATGATTATTACAAAAGCTGCTTCCCATCATGACCTGAATCAGATTGCTAAAAAAATTAAAGAACAATATAAAAATCAGAAAATCGATGAAATCACATTATCCATTCACAATAAAAATATTGGAAAATACGAAGAAGACCTACCTTATGAGCCAATTAGCAAAGGAACAATTTCCATTATTTACACTTCACAATCCCATTCCAACGTAATCATTCGTCTCAATGAACAATAATACACTTGCTAAAAATTTTTTTCCCTTCATAAAAAAAGAGACGAATATAATCATTCGCCTCTTTTTATTTTTACAAAAATGGAATCCACTCTTTTACTTTATCAATCCATTCTTTTTGTTGTTCTCTTCTCTGTTTTTCTTCTTCTTGACGCTTTTTCTCTTCTTCTTTTCTTCTCTTTTCTTCTTCAATTGTCTTTAATTGTTTCGAATAGTCAGCCTCTGATATAAGTGATAATTGAAATGCTTTTTGACTAGGGTTTTCATCAGCTTTTTTCATAATATCTCGAAACATTGTCGTTGTAATTTGACTACCACCTGGCACATAATGCTCACTGTCTGTTTTATCATATCCTATCCAAATAGCTCCCACTAAATCCGGTGTATAGCCAACAAACCAAGAATCTTTCGCTCCGCTGCTTGGACCATCCACAAGCTGAGTGGTTCCCGTTTTTCCAGCAGTATCAATATTTTTCACCTTTGCTTTTTCACCCGTTCCTTTTTCAACAACACCCTTTAATAAGTACGTCATTTTTTGAGCAACTTTCTCACTCGTTACACGGGTTTCTTTTTTATACCATTTCCCAACTGTTTCTCCCTCAGCATTCTGTATTTCCCGGATTGCATGCCCTTCAACTTGTACACCATCGTTAGCAAAAGTAGCATAAGCTTGAGCCATTACAAATGGAGAAGTTCCAGTATGCATTCCCCCTAAAGCAATAGGAAGAGTACGGTCTTCTGCTTGTAGTGGGATACCAAAACGCTCTAATGACTTCAAACCTTTTTCCAATCCAATTTGTTCTAACAACCAAACAGCTGGTACATTATAGGACTTAGCAATCGCTTCATACATTGTAACATCACCATGAAAAGCATGATCACTATTTTGGGGCGCATAATCTTTTATATTAAGCGGCTCATCTTTTAAAACATCATACACTTCATATCCTTGTTCTAATGCTGGTACATATACGGCAAAAGGTTTTAGGGTTGAACCAGGTTGCCTTTTTAATTGCGTTGCATGGTTAAATTGCAAAAATTGATACGTCCCCCTCCCGCCGACTAGTGCGGGTACACCACCAGTTTTCGGGTCCATCAAAACAACGCCCGTTTGCATAAGCTGATCAGCGTTACTCCCTTGGAAATAATTATCATTATTCACAACATCTTCTACTGCTTGTTGTTTTTTCGGATCAAGTTCTGTATAAATACGATATCCACCAGCTAAAATTTCATTTTGCGTCAATTCATATTTCTCCATTGCCTCACGTACAATATAATCCACATACTGCGAATATTTTCCTTTATACTTATCATCAACACCTCGTCGTAATGCAAGGCCTGTCTCTTGCTCTTTCTTGTATTGATTTTCTGTAATATACCCTTGCTCTTTCATTAGTGCTAAAACAACATTCCGTCTTTCAATTGACTTATTAAAATTTTTATATGGTGAATAGGTTGATGGTGCCTTAATTAATCCTGCTATTGTCGCAGCTTCTGCTATTGTTAAATCTTTTACTTCTTTATCGAAATATGATTTCGCTGCTTTTTTTATCCCCCAAGCTCCTTCACCAAAATAAATTTGATTCATATACATTTCAATAATTTCATCTTTTGTATACGTACGCTCTATCTTCTTCGTCAAAAAATACTCTTTAAACTTACGTGAAAATGTACGTTCTTGTGTTAAAAATACATTTTTCGCAAGCTGTTGTGTAATTGTACTGCCACCAGCAACTACTTCTCCCGCCGTAATATTTTTTAATAGGGCACTCATAATCCCACTATAGTCAATACCATGATGGCTAAAAAACTCTTTGTCCTCTACTGCTACAACCGCTTGAATCATAATATCGGGAATATCTTTTCTTTTAATACCTTCCGCCTTGGAAGAAGATAGCTTTGCTGCCACTTCTTTATTTGCATCATAAATAAGTGTTGGCTGCGGAACAGCCTGTTTTAATGCAGATATGTCTTGAATGGAGATCATTATATTTACCGCAATAAATAGGGTAACGAAAAAACCGCCAAAAATTAATAATATATTGCGCAATTTCTTCCTCTTGTTGAACCACTCAAGCATTTTCTTGAAATGAGTGTTGTTCAATTTCATTTATTCACTTCCTTCATTTATTTACACTTTCATCAGAAAAAGGAAGAAACTCCCTCCTTTTGAATTTATTATAATAACGTAATAGTTCTTCAAGTGTAAAGTATTTCTTTCTCATTCATACTTTTTGCAAGAAAAGGACATTCTACAAGTAAGATATTCATTAGTCGTTATTAATATTATTAATGCATCAATATGTATTATGTTAAGTTTTTGTAAACTTTTCGATAAAATGTTTTAAAAACCGACAGTTTTTTGTTAGAATTGACTAGCCAATATATTTTACATATATTACTTTTCGTGGGGGTAACAATAATGGTATTTAAATCTAAAAAAGATAAATTTTCTGAAATGTTAATGAATGTTTCTGAAAATTTAAAAGAAGGCGCGCAATTTTTCGTGGAGTATAAAATTAAAAATGCTAGCGATTTAAAAGAATTTTCTATGCGCATGAAAGAATATGAGTCAAAAGGTGATTCATTTATTCATGAAATCATTATGGAGCTAAACAAAGCGTTTATTACTCCTATTGAACGTGAAGACATCCTGCAACTTGCAATGAGCATGGATGATGTACTAGACGGATTAGACCACAGTGCAGGTTTATTCGAAATGTATTCTATTACAGAGGCAGATGAATACATGATTAAATTTGTGGAGGCAATTAATCAATGTGCGATTGAAATTGCAAATTCCGTTGAACTTATGTCGAATAAGAAATTAGTGGACATTCGCACAAATGCAATTAAAATTAAGGATTACGAATCACAGTGTGATGATATTCGTCGTCACGCCATTAAACATTTATTCTCTCGTGAAAAAGATCCGATCAAGATCATTCAATTCAAAGAGATTTATGAAGAGCTAGAAGAAGTTGCTGATAGCTGTCAAAGCGTTGCAAACGTATTAGAAACAATTATTATGAAGAACGCGTAAGGAGTTTGATCATGGATACAGTCTTGATTTTAACTGTTTTAATAGTCATTTGTGCTTTAGCTTTCGACTTTATTAATGGATTCCATGACACAGCGAACGCCATTGCGACAGCTGTTTCTACCAAAGCTTTGAAGCCACGACAAGCCATTATCATGGCAGCTATTATGAACTTTTTAGGTGCAATGACATTTACAGGTGTAGCAAAAACAATTACAAAAGACATTGTTGATCCTTTTGCTTTAGAACATGGATCATATGTTATTTTAGCCGCTCTGCTTGCTGCAATTGTTTGGAACTTAATTACTTGGTACTATGGAATCCCAAGTAGTTCTTCGCATGCAATTATTGGTGCAATCGCAGGTGCTGCAATTGCTGCTGCTGGTCTAAGTGCAATTAATTTCAAAGGATTTATTAAAATTATTGAAGCTTTAATTATTTCACCAATCGTTGCATTTGTTATTGGTTTTATCGTGTATAGTATTTTTAAAGTTGTCTTTAAAAACTTTAATTTAACGAAAACGAATCAAAACTTCCGTTTATTCCAAGTGTTTACCGCAGCACTACAAGCTTATACACATGGTACAAACGATGCTCAAAAAGCAATGGGTATTATTACAATGGCATTAATGACAAATGGCCTTCATAATTCTGGAGATATTCCTTTATGGGTTCAATTCTCATGTGCTCTTGCAATGGGTCTTGGTACTTCTGTCGGTGGATGGAAAATTATTAAAACTGTTGGGGGACAAATTATGAAAATTCGTCCTGTAAACGGTGTAGCTGCTGATTTATCATCATCTCTTGTCATTTTCGGAGCAACATTTATTCATTTACCAGTTAGTACAACGCACGTTATCTCTTCTTCTATTTTAGGGGTAGGTGCTTCACATCGTGTAAAAGGTGTAAAATGGGGAACTGCAAAGCGCATGTTAATTACCTGGGTGATTACACTTCCAATTTCAGCTTCATTAGCTGCTCTATTCTATTATCTATTACATTTAATTTTCTAATCAAAAGTCGTCTTCCTTATTTTTCTAGGAAGACGACTTTTTTGTGAACAATCTTATTTCTTTTCAAAAAGTGTGTATAATGAATGTTGGATTAGTTATACAGAGGAGTTGGCAATTTTGGAATATATCATGTTACTTTTCATTGGATTAATCGCAGGAACAGTCGGAAGCCTAGTAGGACTTGGCGGAGGAATTATCATCGTCCCTTTACTAATTGGACTGCATAGTTTATCACCACAACTCGCAGTTGGAACATCAATTGTGACCGTAGTTTTCACTGGTCTCTCCTCTACTCTTACTTATATGAAACATAAGCGAGTAGATTATAAAAGTGGACTTATTTTATTTATAGGGAGCGGTCCTGGAGGGATTATTGGATCGTGGGCAAATAAATTTTTGAATCAGGATTCTTTCTCTTTATATTTTGGAATTTTCCTTATTTTTGTATCTATCCTTCTCTTGTTACGTGATAAATTGAAACCTCTTTCCCTCTCAAATGCAACTGTTATTAAACGATCTTTCACGGATTCTGAAGGTAAAACCGTTTATTATCAATTCCCACCGTTTCTTTCGATTATTATCGCATTTGTAGTTGGTTTCATATCTGGATTATTTGGAATTGGTGGCGGTGTATTGCTCGTTCCAGCAATGATGCTTCTTTTTGCATTCCCTGCACAAATTGCTGTTGCAACTTCAATGTTTATTGTCTTTTTATCAGCAATTGTAAGTTCTTTGACTCATATTTCTCTTGGCAATGTAAGCTGGATTTATGCATTGATTCTTATTCCAGGCGCTTGGATTGGCGGAAAAATCGGAGCTTACATTAATACAAAATTAAGCGGTAATGCGATTATCAATTTATTGCGTATCACATTAATTATTCTTGGAACCAAACTGATTATCAGTTCTTTCCTCTAACGCGTTCTTTTTAGAATGCGTTTTTTCATACGCAGGAATACAAAAACATCCCTAAAATAAAACATAATACTGTACACACACACAACAACATCAAATTTGAAACATGTAATTTGTCCATGGTGATCACACTCCTATAGCTGGGCTGTTACCCCTATGATAGCGAAAAAAAAGACACTTTGCCTTTACAATATGCTAACAATGCAAAATCAATTATTACAAACTTTATCTATTTATTACATAAATTCGTATAATCAATCGATTCAACAAAAAAAAGATGTCATATTGACATCTTTTAGTGAAGGAGTGACCACCCCATAAAATCTTCATGGACTTGACGTGCTCGTTTATCATTTCTATCATACAATTCAGCGTAGCTATCCGTTTCTTCGTCATAAGCCATTGTATAAATAATTTGACCATCTATTTCAACTGATAGAACGACTCCACCTTTCATCTCTTCCACATGTATGACAGCATTAGCTGGAATTTTCATATCAGTCATTTTCGCATCTAACAATATACTAAACCCCCTACAGCGTATTCATTGCTAGTACTATTACACACTAAATAGTATACTACTGTAATAGCATACGTTTCGTCAATAAAATTGCTGTTTATAACAATATAAATACAAATTGAAAAACTGACATAAAACCTTTCTTTGTAAGTGAGAGAGATCATCCGACTATGCATAGAAGCAATCAGCCCTCTTCTTGCCCCATACCAAGTGAAAGCAAAGAGAAAAACGAGTGCGGTCACATTTTGTTCTTCATAGCAACGATTTATATATTGGAAAATCAAAATGGATATATACATCACCTTTTGTATTTGTATTTGAATTTATATGTATATCACTTACAATAAACTAATAGAACTAAATAATGGGGTGCTAACATTGATTCTACATAAAGGGGATATACTATTTCGTCAAGGTGAAGAAGGACCTTTATATTTTATTAAAACTGGTCTATTAAAGGTCGTTCGGTTACAAGAAGACGGAACACCATTTTTATTTAATATTATCGTTCCTGGTGAGACAATTCCTCACCATTCTTTAATTTCACCGAAAGAATATCATGGTACAGCCATCGCTTTAATTAAGACAGAGGTCCAGCCCATTGTATGTAATACATGGTACGAAAAACTACAGGAGAATCCAGAATTATATGCTGACATCGCCATGCAACTACAAACGAAATTGCGAATGATGCAGCAACGAATCGATCAATTAACAACTGTTTCTCCAAAAGAACGTCTCCACCGTCTACAAGAGTGGTTCGCACTCTATTTAGGAGGAATTCCCATTTATGAAATATTAACACAAACAGAAATTGGACAACTTATCGGTGTACGTCGTGAAACAGTAAATCGCTTGTTACGAGAACAAACAAAAAACGAGGTAAACTAACACCTCGTTTTTTTGTTTGCCTTATGATAAGCTTGCTGCCGGTCCGAAAAATTCATAATGAATGTGTTCAGGTGAAACTCCCCATTCTACTAAAGCCGCATTAATATGCTTCATAAATGGTACCGGGCCACAGAAGTAAAATTCTGCTTCAGACGTAGGAATGATAGATTGCAGCCAATCTAAATCAATGAAACCTTCTTTATCAAAGTTTTTCATTTGTAGGTCTTGTTCTGTTGGCGAAGAGTAACAAGTGTATGCTTCTACTTGTTCATAGTCGCTCGCTACTTGCTGTACATACTCTTTCATCGCATGCACATTGCTATTTAATGCTGCGTGAATAAAGTATACCTTACGATTTGAAGCTTGCTCAATTAATGTATTTAACATACTCATCATCGGCGTAATACCAACACCGCCACTGATTAACACAACCGGTAAGTTTGAATCCATATTTAATACGAAATCTCCTGCTGGTGCACTTAATGGAAGAATATCTCCTTCTTGGATGTGATCATGTAAATAATTAGATATCTTTCCATCCGGTGTCTCTGTAGCTGTTTCTCGTTTTACACTAATACGATAATAGTCTTTGCCAGAAGCATCTGATAAGCTGTATTGACGATTATGTGTATATGTTTCACCCTCTATATTTAATTGGATCGTTACATATTGACCAGGTAAGAATGAAGATAGCTTCCCTCCATCTTCTGGTTTTAAATAAAATGATGTGATTACGTCGCTCTCTATCTCTTTTTTTACAACGATAAAGTTACGGAAATCTTTCCATCCACCTTCTTTTTCCGCTGCCTCTTCATACATTCCTGCTTCGACACTAATAAATGCATCAGCAATTACACCATACGCTTCTCCCCAAGCATCTAACACTTCTTGTGGTGCTTCTGCAACCTCTTTAATTGCTTGTAGTAAACATTTCCCTACAATTGGATAGTGTTCAGCTTTAATTCCTAAACTTCTATGTTTATGAGCAATTTGTTTTACAACAGGAATAATAACTTCTAAATTATCAATATACGTTGCTGCTGCATACACTGCGCTTGCTAAAGCCTGTTGCTGTCTTCCTTTTTTCTGATTTGTATGGTTAAAAATATTTAATAATTCTGGATGTTTCGAGAACATAATTTGATAAAAGCGTGTCGTAATTTCAACACCTTTTTCTTGTAATAATGGTACTGTTGATTTTACAATTTCCATTGTTTTTTCACTTAACATTGTATCCCACTCCTCTATTTCCTTGTCTATTGTTATTGTAAACGAAGCCAAAATGGAAGGTTGTGATTTTAATCACTATAAACATGGTGTTTTTGTGAAAAATATATGAACGATTTAGATTTATCCCGCTATTTGTTACTAAACTAACGAATTAAATATACACCTTTATATTTTTCCAAAAAAGAAATAAGCTAACCAAAATTTTGGATAGCTTATTTCTTTTTTTGTAGAGCGTGTTCAATTATTAAAAATGACGTTTATTTCATCCAATTTTAGCCAAAACTAATAACGAAAGGAGGTAGACAAAAATGAGATTACAATCTTTCATGATTAGTGCCCTTTCTTTTTTAGCTTCGGCATTAATCTTTTATACAGTTGGCTATGTCTTACTATTAGATTTGTTACCAAAGCATCTCTTTATTATTCTTATTATTCTTTCTGCTCTTATGATTTCCTATCTTATTACACGAAAATCGTTAAATGAGCCGTCTACCAAAACAAAATAATAGAGTGAACCTTTTAGGTTCACTCTATTATCATTTCCTAGGAAAGTTTTTGACTATCTTTGCAAATTCATTTTTTCACCATACTCTTTTACAATTTGAATAATATTTTGAAACGTACCTACTTTTTCTTTTTTATGATTCAATACTTGTAAATCATAATGATCATAATAAGTTTCTAATGCTTTTAACTGGGAAGTTGATGCCCCCTCTATAGGTACAGTAAGATTCACTTCATATTGTTTATATCCTTCTCTAACTTTTTCTCCTACAATAGTTTCACTCATTTTCTTTCCGACTACCTGTTGCATTTTTTCAGGAAAGATCAATTGAAAATAATACTCCCCTTCTTTTTCTAAAGTTTTATATAAAGAATCCGAGATTGTATAAAATACTGTGTATTTTATTTTTTTCTCATCTGTTTTAATATGAAAAGCAGTAATTTGCATGTCCTTTTTTGTCACTTCTATTAAAGCGTTCACTTTTGTATCATCATTTTGTTGCTCAGTAGCACCTGGAAGTATAGATAAAAGTTGCTCTGTATCAGATTTTGTAAGCATATACGTCTCTTTTTCATCCTGCAGCCACCCTTGGCGAGATTCCCCTCTTAGCCATGCACGATATATTTTCTTCTTTCCGTTTTTCTCAATTTGGATTTCGTACTCTGGTTCTCCAAAACCCCCTGTTATTTGTTGTTTCTCAGCTTTATTAATAATATCTACCACTTTCTTTGCTTCTTCTTGCTTTAAAACCTTTTCAAGCTTTCCTTTTTGTATAATTGTTACTTGTATACTTTCCTGCATAGGATTCACCGTCTCTTCTACTTGTTTTTTCTCCTTTTTTTGTTCAACTTGACTACACGATGCTAATAAAAAAAATAGTAAGAAAAACATCCATTTTCTTTTCAACTTTTTCCCTCCTATCTAGAACAATAAGAAAAGCTTATTGTTCTTGAAAATGAAACAAAAACGTTATGTATGATGAAATAAGATATACTAAATACGAAGGGAGGTTTTCACATGTCCATTAATTTTCATGATGCTCATAATAAGTACACCTACGCCACGCGAAAAGCAGATTCCTCTTGGTGTGAAATGATTCAAAATATAATTGATGTAAGTGGTAAAAACATAATTGATATCGGCTGCGGTGGTGGTATTTATACGAAAGAACTGGCTCTTATGAGAGCTAGCAAAGTCATCGGCTTCGATTTCTCAAAAAAAATGTTGCAAGCGGCAACAGAAAATTGCGCTTCCGTCCCAAACATCTCATTTATTCATGGTGATGCCCACCATATGCCATTTGCTAATGAAACTTTTGATATTGTGATTTCTCGTGCTGTTATCCATCATTTACAAGACATCCCGAAATTTTTACAAGAGGCCTCACGTATCTTAAAGAAAAATGGAATGCTCATTCTTCAAGATCGTACCATTGAAGATTGTACAATTCCAGGAAGCCCAGAACATATTCGTGGGTATTTCTTCTCCATCTATCCTAAACTCATTCAAATAGAGGAAAAGCGAAGACCAAAAGCAACGCACATACAACAACTAATCGCACAAAACGGCATGTATCCACTTCCCCTTCAAACAATGTGGGAAGTGCGAAAAATCCATGATTCTATTGAAACATTATTACAAGATTTATCACCACGCACAGGCCGATCCATTTTATACGAATTAACAGACAATGAACTTTCTCAATTACTCCATCACATTCACTCTAAACTAAACAATATAGCTCCGATTATTGAACAAGATCGTTGGACTATTTGGAGTGCCACAAAATTTTAAGAAAGCCTCACATAATTTTGTGAGGCTTTCTCCTTTCATAACCTAATTTTGCAACATTCTTGATACCCTCCACTTCTAGCCTGTGCACTTCCACACTTTGGACATACTAAGTATCTGGATTGACTTGTCAACAAACTTCCTTTTTGAAAAAGTAACACTTCTGCTTGTTTAAATGACCGCGAATAATATAACCATATGAAACCACAAATTACTATAATTCCGAACAATACACCCATCGCAAGCATTTCCGTCACCTCTTTTTGGTTTGTTCTTTCCAGCAAGTGGATTGTAGTATTATTCTCTATTAATAAAAAAGATTCCTGCCTTCCTGTTCTAATTGTCATATTTCTCAAAAAATTTTTACATAACCTCTATACTTTTACGTACTTTTTACAAAAGATTCCCTTCCACTTCTCATACAATAAAGTGAAACGTCCATCAGTAAGGCTTTTCTTCATCCCTCACTGATTATCAACTCTCACCAATCGGGTCTTTACGGGCAGTAAGTAAAAATCCACACCCTAAAATAATTTTAATTGAGGAGTGTCAATATGAACTATTTCTTATTACTCCCTTTTCTTATCAAACTAATTTTTTCTTTTCTATCCCCTTCTTCTCCACCTACCGACGTATCCGTGCAAATTCTCGGCCTCAATGATTTCCACGGCCAATTAAATACGACTTCAGCGTTGCACGATAAAGCTGTAGGGCGTGCTGATTACATATCTGCTTACATTCAATCCTACCGCGATAAAAACCCTAACACCTTACTTGTTCATACAGGAGATATGATTGGTGGGAGTCCTCCGATTTCAGCACTTTTTCATGATGAACCAACGATGGAGTTTTTAAATAATCTTCAATTTGATGTTGGTACAATAGGAAACCATGAGTTCGATAGGGGTCCCATTGCTCTGCAACAACTAATTAATGGCGAATCCGTTACACAAACAAGTTCATTTTCAGGTAGCTCCTTTCCTTATATATCCGCAAATATTGTATACAGTGAAACGAATCAACCACTCTTCCCCCCCTATATAATTAAATGGATTGATGGGATTCCAATCGCCTTCATCGGCGTTTCTACAAACGATACTCCTTTTTTAACAATGTACAACGATATGTCTTCTATTCGTTTTTTAGATGAAGCTTCTTCGATTAATCTTTATGTGTATCAACTACAAAAGAAAGGCATTCATGCATTTGTTATTCTTGCCCACCTAGGTGGTAATACGACAGAAAGTAATACAAATGGACCTTTAGCTGATTTAGCTAATCAAATAGATCCTGATGTTGATATCATTTTTGGTGGTCATACCCACTCCTATATAAATGGAAATGTGAACGGCAAATTGCTTGTTCAAGCCTACTCATACGGAAAAGCATTTTCAAACGTCACCTTTACATTAAATCGTAAAACGAAAGATATTACGAAAAAAGCGGCAACAATTGTCCCTGTCTATCAAAATGCAATTTCTCCTGATTTACACACAAGAAACTGGATAGATTCTTACGCCTCAAAAATCCAATCTAAAGTAGAGGAACAACTCGGAATAACGGACCATGAGTTAACTCGTAATCAAAATGAACACGGCCAATCAAATTTAGGAACAGTTCTCGCAATAGCCCAGCGCCAAACTATGCAGGCGGATATTGCTTTTGTAAATCCTGGGAGCATCCGGCATAATTTAAAAAAAGGAACAATTACATGGGAAGATACCTTCCTCATACAACCATTCGGCAACAAATTAATTAAAATGTATTTGTCTGGAAAAGAAATTCGAAACGTCTTGCAAGAGCAATGGAAAGAAGAAACTCGCATGCTACAAATTTCAGGGATTCGTTATAGTTGGAAAAATAACATCGTCCAAACAATTTCATTAGATGACGGAACACCATTACGCGATGATCAAATATACTCTGTAGTAGTCAATTCTTTCTTAGCAAATGGAGGAGATAAATTTTTGACATTTAAAGAGGGCAGAAATCGCTCCGAAGGCCCGACAGATCAGGAAGCTTTTGCAAATTTTATTCGTTCTATTTCTCATATAGATACACTCCCTCAAAATTTTTTACAGAAAATCTATTGACTTTATGAAAAAAACATGTAAAAATACTGTCAGAATACTTGAACAAAATTCATTGACGAGAACGAGTACGTTATATAAAGCTGTTCCCCAGAGAGTTGGCATCTTGCTGAAAGCCAACGTTCAGCTCGTAACCGAAAATCATCTCCGAGAAGTAGAACCGAAGGATGTAGTAAGTTCTTACCGGTCGTCCCCCGTTACAAGGAACACGTATCATGTTGTACGTTGCAAAGCCGCATACATATAGATGTATTTCTACGTGTATGAACTAGGGTGGTATCGCGGGTAAATATAACTCGTCCCTTTTTAAGGGGCGAGTTTTTTGTGTTCTTACGAATGAATTTTTATAAAAGGAGGAAACACAATGAACACTGTATCAAAAAAACATGTTTTTTTCACAGGTCTTATGCTATTTTCTTTATTTTTTGGAGCAGGTAATTTAATTTTCCCTCCAATGCTTGGACAAAACGCTGGTGAAAACTTCTGGCCAGCAATGCTCGGGTTTTTACTAACAGGAGTTGGCTTACCGTTATTAACTGTTATTGCAATCTCTCTTTCAGGAAATGGAATGCAACAACTTGCAAGTCATGTTCACCCTTTATTTGGAATTTTATTTACAGTAGTTGTATATATTGCAATTGGCCCTTCCATGGGAATTCCACGTGTCGCTAACGTCGCTTACGAAATGGGTGTTAGTTCTTTCTTACCAGAAACAATTCGTACTAGTAGCTTATCCTTATTTATATATACGGTCATTTTTTTCACTATCGTATTTTGGCTTAGCTTAAATCCTTCTAAACTCGTTGATCGTATCGGAAATGTGCTAACACCTATTTTACTATTCTCTATTTTCTTATTGTTTGCAAAAAGTGTTTTCACACCACTTGGAAATTCAGGTCCAGCGATGCAAGAGTATCAAACTTCTCCTATTTTCAAAGGATTTATGGAAGGATATTTAACAATGGATACAATCTCGGCACTTGCATTTGGGATTATCGTCGTGAATGCAATTCGCTCAAAAGGTGTAGAAGATCGTAAAGCTGTTGCAATTGCAACGACAAAAGCAGGACTTATTGCAGCTACAGGGCTCGTACTCGTATATGGAGCACTTGGCTGGCTAGGTGTAACTAGTGTTTCACTTGGATATGCAAAAAATGGCGGTCAATTACTTACTGTTATTGTACAACAGTTATTCGGCCCATATGGCCTTGCCTTATTAGCGGTTATCGTTACACTGGCTTGTTTAACAACATGCGTTGGACTTGTATCAGCATGTAGCCAATATTTCTCAACATTATTTACAAAATTTTCTTACAAAGGGATAGCAGGTATCATTTGTGTATTAGGACTTCTAGTAGCAAACCTAGGCTTAACAAAAATCATTGCAATCTCTGTTCCAATTTTACTAGTTGTATATCCAATTGCTATCGTACTCGTACTATTATCATTACTCCATAAGTACTTTGGTGGTTACCGTTCTGTTTATGTTGGTGCTTTAATCGGGGCTGCAGTAATAAGTATGTTTGATGGGCTAAAGCAAGGAAATATATCTGTTACATTCATTACCTCTTACTTTGAATTCATTCCATTTTATAATGAAGGAATTGGTTGGTTATTACCAGCGATTGCTGGAGCAACAATCGGGCTTGTAGTCGCAAAATTAAAGAGCACAAAACCAATACCACTAACTGAAACTCCTTCTGAACCTAAAGTGTCTTAGTAAAAAACTCCCGATTAAGGGAGTTTTTTACACTTGATAGGAAGTATGATTGAAACTACTTATTTTATACGCTTTCGTATAATACTCAAGGTTTGTATCAACTGTTTCTACTTTCACAACATCATAGCAATCTGTTTGTTTTACTAGAAATAAATAATATTCTTCTGTCGCTTCAATTATCGCAATACAACCTGTTTCAATATCGTATTGCACCTTAAGTGCTTGCAATGCATTCACGTAGTTTCCTAACTTTTTATTTTTACCCATTTCAAATACTGTTTGAACTAACATACACAATCTCCCCCTTTATATGTACTATTTCCAATCAAATGATAACGCTTACAAATGAATGCGTCAATAACGTAAAACTTTAATCAGTGGGGTTTTCTTCATCCCCCACTGATTATTAACCCTCACCAATCGGGCTTTTACGGGCAGTTGCTCCACCCCTAGCCTCTTTGCTTTCACTGAATTTTGAGGTGGAGATCTTACTGCCCGTAAATAGCGGAATAAAGGCAACTTCCACCAATGAAACAAGTCATATACAGTGGAAGCCACATTTTATTTCGTTAATTGATGTCGAAATGCATAAATAACAGCCTGTGTACGATCGCTTACATTCAACTTGTTTAATATATTACTTACATGTGTCTTTACGGTTTTTAATGCAATAAATAACTCATCCGCAATTTCTTGATTACTCTTTCCCTCTGCAATTAATAATAAGATTTCAAACTCTCGTTCTGTTAAATCTTCATGAAGTGGCTGTTCTTTCTTTTGACGCATACGGGACATCATTTTCCCAGTAACTTTCGGCTCAAGTACTGTTTCCCCATCATAAGTCGCTCGTACTGCATCTGCGATATCGCTCGCTCTTGATGTTTTTAATAAATAGCTCGTTGCACCTGCTTCAATAACAGGATATAGTTTTTCATCGTCTAAAAAACTTGTCACGACAACTATTTTTGCTTCCGGCCATTCTTGAATAATGGCACGCGTTGCCTCAACACCATCCATTTCATCCATAACAAGATCCATTAAAATAATATCTGGCTTTAATGCTAATGCTAATTCTGAACCTTTTCTTCCATTTTCAGCTTCGCCAACCACTTCGATATCCGGCTGAGTTGATAAATACGCTGATACACCCATCCGCACCATTTCATGATCATCTACAAGCAGTACTTTAATCATGCTACTCCCCCTCTCTCTCTATTATAATTGGTACTTTCACTTCAATTTGTGTACCTTTATTCGGAAAACTTAGTACCTTTAGTGTTCCACCAATTTCATGAACACGCTCTTGAATAGACCTCAGACCATATGATCCAGCTTTATTGACACCTACTTCAAACCCAACACCATCATCAATGATTTTTAAAATTGCATATTGATCGATTTGACGAAGACGAACTTCTGTTTTCTTTGCCTTCGCATGCCGTAACGTATTGGATAAAGCTTCTTGCACAATACGGAATAAATGATCTTCCACACCTTTTTTCAATTGAATTGGCTCAATCAACCATTCAATTTTCATATGCTGTTTTCTTGAAAGCTCTGTTAGTAACTCTTCTATACCTTCTGTTAATTTTTTACCTTCAAGTTGTACAGGACGTAAATGAAGCAGCAATGCTCTCATTTCTGATTGTGCATTTACAACCATATTTTCCACAAGCTGCAATTGCTTTTTTGTTGTTTCTGGAATTTGAGCTACCTGTTCATTAATAGCTGACATCATCATAGACATTGCAAAAAGCTGCTGACTCACTGAATCATGCAGTTCTCTAGCTAATCGATGCCTTTCTTGAGAAATAGCTTCTTGTCTCATCTCTTCATTCCAATGAGCTCGTTCATTCGTTACTTTTTGAAATAATCCGGCTTGTTCCTCTAATCGCTTAGCAAGCGCAATTACCTTTCTCTCTACTTCATGAAATTCATCCTCTGCAGTAAACGAAACGTCTTTTGGAAAATTACCTCGCTCTACTTCAAATAAAAAAGTATTTAAACCTTGAATACGCTGCTGCATATAGTAACCAATTGCATATCCAACAATTCCTCCAATAAGAAGACTTGTGCTCATAATGAACAAGCTAATTGGAACAGAAGCAATGGATTCTTTCCACAATAAATCGTATACATCTTCTCTACTTTTCCATACATATACAATCGTACAAATAATTGCAATACTAACAGAAGATAACATAGAGTAACGAATATACATCCATGAAATATTCTTTTGCTTTTTCATTATACTTTCCTCACTTCCGTATCGCCTACGACAAGCGAAGAAATTATTTTAATACGCCGAGGAGCTTCCCTATACTGTTCTGTTTTGAATGTAACATTTCGATTAAATCCTGTCTCTTCATGTCCTGGAAGTAATACTCTACCAACAATAACAGAATGATTTAAAGATAATTCAATATCGTACGGAACATACAAACGAATGTTACCAATAACGCCACGAATAACGATAACCGTTTCTCCTTCAGGAATCATCGCCGTCGTCAAGTCAATTTCAACATCACCGACTCCGTACTGGACATTAATATCCTCTAATTCATAAATATGATCCATCATTCTTACGTTACCTACCATCATATTTTTAAGATATGGTTCTGTACGATAGATTTGTTTTTCTTCATCTATATATCCTTTTTCCTTAATTTCTACCTGCACAGTTTTTGGCTTCTGCTGTCCTTGTATAAGCTGATAACCGATGAAAGCTAAGCAAGTAACTACAACAAGCACGAAGGCTGCTGATGAAAACAGGAAGAATAAAAAAATAAGTCCTCCGACAAATAAAAACACATTACCTCTCACATAGCGATTCTTTTTCCGATAATGTCTTCCGAACATAATCATAATAAATGCAAAAATAAGAGCACCCGGTTCAAAATGTCCGAGAATCATATCAAGAAAAAGACCAAATCCAAATATGATGAGGAGCATCCCCACTAGTTGTGATTTTGAAAATTGTTTCTTCATTTCAGCTCCCCTCCTTCTTGTCACATATAAATAGAAGAAAAAGGTATTGCTTTCCAACACCTTTTCTTCTATCACTATATCATAAGCTCGTTTTATAATGTACTACAATTATTTTGTTACTTCTTTTGTTAAGGATACTTCATCCTTTTCTTTCATTTCACGCTCAAGTTTTGCAATTTTCATATCAAATGTATCACGCTCATGATCTTCATTCATGCGAAGTTCTAAATCACGAATGTGATCTTCAATTTCTTCAAATCGTAAGAATGGGTTGTTCTCATCCATTTTATGAAGAGCTGTATTCATGCGACGGTTCGCATGAGCCATGTTTTCACGTGCCATTAATTCCATACGCTTTGCATTCATTTCTTTTAGTTTATTTTTCATTTCAGAAAGACGTCGTTCTAACTCATCGATTTGCTCCACTACACCTGCATACATTTCTTCTAGTCGAGCTACTTGCCCTTCATAATATGCTACTTCTTCTAATGCACGTTCATGCAATTGCATTTCCCCTGCTTCTTGTGCAATTATCGCCTGTTTTGATCGCTTATTTACGAAATAACGAGCCTGCTCAAGTTCACGAGCAAAATTAGATTTTAGTGTTTTATGACGCTGAATTAACTTTTCAATTTTTGTTACTTCACGCTCGCTATCGCGTAAATATTGATTTAACATAGCGATTGGATTTTTTCTTTCTTTCTCATCTAAAACATTATGAAAATCTGCTAAAATTGCATCGCGTACACGTCCGAATAAAGATTGTTTCATTATAATCTTCCTCTCTTCTACTTTATGATTTAAATTGTTTTATATTAGTTTTTCATTAACTTGTTCCACTCATCTTCAAAGTTGCTATATCGTTTAGAGCCTTCTGAAGCAGAATCAACTACTACATCTTTTTCTTTTTTCCACTCACGGTATCCATAGTATAGAACTACTAATGCTACGATACCGATTAATGCTGGGGAATGGGAAAGGGCAATTGACAAGCCGATTAAACCGACAATACCCCAAGCTAACTTTCCAAAAAATGATTGTGCTCGCACAAATGATTTATAGCTCCAGTACACAATCCCTGCTCCAATTGCGAATCCTACAATACCAGCAAGACTACCAAGAGCAATCAAAGCCAAAATACCGGCCGCGATAAACGCTAAAAATTGTTTCATCTTGTGCTTGCCTCCCTTCGATTTGATACTCTTATCTTAACTATTTTTTTGACTTTCCATAACGAGCTTAAGAACCGTTTTCGAATCAGACTTAAGACCTATCCCGGGTCAGCCCTACATTAAGATGCATATAAAGTTAAACAAAGCGTATATACGCTTCATAAAGAAAAGAGGATGCCTTATATAAGACATCCTCTTCTTTACGCTGTTTTATGATATTCTTTTTTTTCCGCTACCTTCGAAAACCGCGGAAAACCAATTAAAATGGAGACTATACCACATACTCCAACTAAAATTGGATAAAACGCATATGGTAACAGTTCAATTGGAGATAATGCGGCAAATCCTGCTGCTGTTAACATTTGTGCACCGTACGGAATTAATCCTTGTATGCAGCAAGAGAAAAGATCTAACACACTCGCTGATTTTCGTGGATCAATTTCATATTGATCGGCAATATTTTTTGCAAGCGGTCCTGTGAAAATAATAGAAATTGTGTTATTCGCTGTACACATATTCGTCATACTCACTAAACCGGCGATTCCAAACTCCGCGCCTTTTTTCGAACGAATATTACGTGTTAATATATCCATTAAATATTGAATACCACCATTATATTGAATGAGTTCAACCATTCCACCGATTAAAATTGCTAGTAATACTAACTCCATCATACCGCCAATGCCAGTCGTTACACTTTTAAAGAAACTCGCTAATGTATAACTTCCATCTATTAGGCCGATAATGCCAGATAATACAGTTCCACCTGTTAATACGATGAGCACATTCCATCCAAGCAACGCTGTAACAAGTACACCTGCGTATGGTAAAATTTTCACCCAATCAAACATATGAGCTTTAATTTCTGTATGATTCCCTAATGTAATAACTACTAATAGTACAATCGTTATAATTGCAGCTGGCAGTACAATTAAAAAGTTCGTTTTAAACTTATCTTTCATTTCTGTTCCTTGCGAACGAACAGCTGCAATTGTCGTGTCAGAAATAAATGATAGATTATCACCAAACATTGCCCCACCGACAACTGTTGCCATCGTTAACGCAATAGAAATATCTGTTTGCTGGCTAATCCCTACAGCAATTGGTGCTAACGCTGCAATAGTCCCCATCGAAGTTCCCATCGCTAGTGAAATAAAGGCCCCTATAACAAAAATCCCAGCAACGATAAACCCTTGCGGTAAAATAGATAGTGCTAAATTAACTGTAGAGTCAACTCCACCCATTCCTTTTGCTGTTTCAGAAAACGCACCAGCAAGTACAAAAATCAACACCATAATCATAATATCCGGATTACCAGCCCCTTTGGCAAACCGTTCAACTTTCACTGTAAAGCTTTCCTTACGATTCATCACTAACGCTGTTCCTACAGCTATTAAAATCGCAACAAGTATCGGCAATTTATAGAAATCACCTGTAATAATGCCAGAACCAATAAATAGCCCCAAAAATATTCCAAGCGGTAATAACGCCAAACCATTCCCTCTCGTTTGTTTCAAAATAACATCTCTCCCTATTTCTAAACCTTTTCTATTCAATAACAAAAGACCTCTTCCGAAAAGAAGAGGTCTTATAATTCTATAAGAAACACTCTCCTCATCTTTCAAGCACATGCTTGCTGGATTTGGCACAGCACTCCATCGTGAGTCCGCTGCCGAGGCATCGTAGGGCCAGTCCCTCCGCCTCTCTTTATAAGAAGGTTTCATATTTTATTTTTAATAATAATTTCTTTCCTAACTTTACTCGCTTACAAATCAAAAGTCAATTATTATTTGTATAAAAACAGTTGGTATTTTTTGATATTTATACAAAAACACGAATAAATCAGCATAAAGAAAGGAAAATAGTCATTTTAATTTTTGAATTTCTTTTTCTAAAATTGCAATCCAAGGAAGCTTTTCTTTTTCAATTTCCTCCATAAGCCATTTGGCCGTATCCCACGCTACATTATGTTCTTCTTCAGAAATATCTCCAGCTATATACGCTTCTTCTAATTCATCTTCATCCAGTAAATATACCTCACCGTTAGGTAATAACACTACATCCAAATATAAATCGTCGAAATAGGGCATACCTCGCCCATCTATTCTAAATTTTTTTGCCACATCAATATAATACTGCACTAAGTTCTTCTTTTCATCGAGCATAGCTGTAATCGCGAAGTTCTTATCATTTATAAAATACTGCACCCATGTGTATCCATCATTTACAATGCAAAGTTCTTGATTATTATATTGCTTGTAACTAGGCTCTGTCACTTTGGGCGTATGCAGTATCCCTAACATTCCTTGCTCTATGATCTTCACTTCATATGTTTTCTCTATTAGCCGTTCCCAGGACGATCCATCTCCGTATTTCCGTTTCATTATTCTCTCTCCTTTACTATGCAAAAAAGCCCCCACATCTTATGTGAGGGCTTTTACGACAATTATTACGCTGCTTGTTTCTCTGAAATCTCTTTTAAATAGGCTTGTCCTTTTGCATCGTCATATTGACCTTCCCACTTAGACATAACAACAGCTGCTAAAGAGTTACCTACAACGTTAACTGCTGTACGAGCCATATCTAAAATACGGTCAATACCTGCGATAAATGCTAAACCTTCTGCTGGAATACCTACTGTACCAAGTGTCGCTAATAGTACAACGAATGATACTCCTGGTACACCGGCAATCCCTTTAGATGTAACCATTAATACAAGTAATAATGTAATTTGTTGTGTAATGGATAAATCAATACCGTACATTTGCGCTAAGAAAATTGCCGCAATCGCTTGGTATAGCGTCGATCCATCTAAGTTAAACGAGTAACCAGTTGGAATAACGAAAGATGTAATTGCTTTCGGACAACCGAATTTCTCCATTTTCTCCATCAGTTTCGGTAAAACCGTTTCTGAGCTCGCAGTAGAATACGCTAAAATCAGCTCATCTTTTAAAATTTTGAAGAATTGGAAAATATTAATCCTGAATAATTTTGCCGTAAGTCCTAATACAACTACGACGAAGAAAATCATGGATCCATAAACGACGATTACTAATTTCCCTAACGGAATTAATGAAGCTAAACCAAATGTAGAAACTGTAACACCGATTAATGCGAATACACCAAATGGTGCGAACTTCATAACTTGGTTTGTTACGTAAAACATTGCATCTGCTACGCCTTGGAAAAATTGAAGAACCGGTCGTCCTCTTTCACCAACCGCCGCAACTCCTAAACCAAATAGTACAGAGAAGAAAATAATGGCAAGCATATCGCCATCAACCAATGATTTCATAATATTCGTCGGAACGATATTTACAAATGTATCTGCAAACGAATGACTTTGCACTTGAGCTGTCGTTTCTGCATATTTAGAAATATCAGTCTTTGTTAATTGATCCATATTCACGCCTTTTCCTGGTTGAAAAATATTCGCTACCAGTAGGCCAACAACAATCGCAATCGTTGTAATAATTTCGAAGTAAATAATTGTCTTTCCGCCTAATCGACCTAGCTTTTTAACATCACCAACTCCTGCAACCCCAACAACGATGCTCGCTACGACGATTGGTACAACAATCATTTTAATTAATCGGATGAAAATATCACCAATTGGTTTTAAGTATCCTACAACTGTGCTATCGCCATAAAAAATTGCCCCAACTGCAATACCAAGCGCAAGACCTATTAAAATTTGCCATGCAAGTCCTATCCTTTTCATACTTGCTGCAACCCCCTTCTTAGATGCATTAACTCTCCCCTTCTCTCGTTCTATGAAACTAAGAAATTAAGAGTATTACATATTATTCGACAATTCACTACATTTTGTCCCTGTTAAAAATCATAAATCAAAAAATGAAATCTGACAACAAAATAAATTTGTGTGAATACAAATAATTTTCTTGACAAAAATAAAACTCATGTCAGAAAACCTAACATGAGAACGATTCCTCACTATTCACTTATAGATTTTAAAACAAAGCTTTATTGTGTAAAATGAAATCATTTTTATTCATTTTACGTGCTTCTAAAATTAAAAAATTCGATTCTTAATACTAATTTCAACTTTACAATTAGACGACAAACTCTCCTAAAATATTCTTAATTCCGACAATACTTAGCAATTTTATAAAATTTTCTTTACAGTATGATTACAACAATAGACACCCTTCTTCTTCTTATGATATATACATTCATAGGGAAAGGAGCTAGACAACAATGAAAAAATTTGCAACTTTCAGCGTTTTAGCAGCAGGAACTATTTTTGTTTCTCCGTTACTTTCACCAGTACACGCGGAAACAAATCAAGATAAATTATCTACAATTGAATCAGAATTAGAAGGACAACAAAGCGACTTACAAAATAAATCAGCAGAGAAAGAACAAATTGAAAAAGAAATACAAGAATTACAAAAAAAGATTGATGAACTAACTATTTCTATTAATAAAAATGAAGCTGATTTAAATGATACAAAGAAAGAAATTAGCAAGACTCAACAAGTCATTGCTGAGAAAAAGAAACATATTGAGCAATTACAAACAAACATAGATACACGTCAAGATGTCATTAAACAACGACTGCAATCTATGCAAGAAAAACCTCGCACAAATATCATTACGGAAGTGTTAACAAATTCAAATAACATCGCAGATCTTGTTGACAATATATATTCCGTAAGTTTGATTTTAAATAATGATACCGATATTGTAAAAAAACAAACTAGTGATCAAGAGGCTGTAACAGCAGAAAAAGAGGCTGTTGAGAAAAAGGAACAGCAATTAGAGGAATCCAAACAAAAATTAGAACATAAGCAACAAGAATTGCAAGCGAATCAACAGCAGCAACAAGCGCTCATTAACGATTTACATACGAAAGTATCCAAAGTAGATTCTGAGATTGAGGGATTAGAAGAATCGAAAAGCATTTTAGAAAATCAACGACAAGCGGTTCAAAAAGCAATTGAAGAAGAAAAACGAGCGGAAGAAGCTCGTAAAGCTGAAGAGGCACGCAAGGCAGAGGACGCAAAAAAACAATCTGCACCAACACCGCAAGATACGAACAAAGGTGGATTTATTAAGCCAGCCGCTGGTTCAAAAACTTCTGGATTCGGCGCTCGTTCCCTAGATAATCATAAAGGCATTGATATCGCAGCCGCTGGAACAGTTCCAATTATCGCCGCTGCAGACGGTGTTGTTATTCGTTCCGAATTATCATCCAGTTATGGAAACGTCGTTTACTTATCACATCGTATAAACGGAAAAACTTATACAACAGTATATGCTCATATGAGCAGCCGTTCTGTATCTAATGGACAAACTGTAAAACAAGGTCAACAATTAGGATTTATGGGAAACACCGGTCAATCTTTCGGACAACATTTACATTTTGAACTTCATATTGGCGAATGGAACGTGGGTAAAACAAATGCAGTTGATCCTTCTAGTTATATCGGATTATAAAGTGAAACTTTAATCATTGTTTTTTCCTCCGCATGTGGAAATTTTGAGGCATGGGTTTTACTGGCGGATAAATAGAAGACTCGGTACATACCGAGTCTTCTATTTATCCCGAAAGCAATGGTTTTGTCCCCAAAATTATTTTTAACACTTTATAGGCATTTTACATAAACTAAAACAAAATGCCTATTCATCTAGGGGGGATACACATGAATACAGAACAACAAGCAGAACTACAAGAAGCCCAAGAAACATATGTTGGCCGATTATTTACGCTTGGTAGTGCAATCCTATTTTTAATTGGTTCCGTTATATCAATTGCTACAGCTTATAAAACATATACTCGTTTATTAAAAACATCTACATTACAATAAATTGAAACTTTAATCAGCGAGAGTATTACTGTCCGTGAATAGCGGGATAAAATAAAAAAGGCAGGGAATCTCCCCTCGCCTTTTTATTTTGCAAACATCTTAAATATACCAATTGCATTTAAAAATACGATTACTACTGTAATTGGAATTATATAACGTAGTAAGAAAAACCAAATGTTAAATAATGTTTTTCCCTTTGTTTCTGTAACTTCTAATTCTTTCATTAGTAAATCTTTACTCATTTTATTCGGTACAAACAATGAAATTGCTAGTACCCCTAACGGCAGCAATACATTACTTACCGTAAAGTCCACTAAGTCAAAAAATGTTTTTCCGAAAACTTTTACATCACTCATAATTCCAAATGATAGTGCAGATGGAATTCCAACCGCAAAAATTAGTAATCCAATAACAAATGATGCCGAAGGACGTTTTTTCTCATTATCTTTCGCTACAGATGCAACAACAATTTCAAGCATCGAGATTGCAGAAGTTAAGGTTGCAAAGAAGAATAAAATTAAAAACATAATAAAGAAAAATTGTCCGAATGGTATTTTCGCAAATACAGCTGGAAGAATAATGAACAATAAACCTGGTCCTTCTGTCGGTTTAACCCCTAATGCGAAAATCGCCGGGAAAATTGCTAGTCCCGCAAGCACTGTAATAAAAATCGTTAAGCTTACAATTGATGTTGCTGATTTCGCTAAATGCTCCTCTTTCTTTAAGTATGAGCTGTATGTTACCATTACCGAAGCACCTACTGTTAGTGAAAAGAAAGATTGTCCCATCGCATATAAAATCGTATCGGCTGTTAGCTTTGAAAAATCCGGTTTTAAGAAAAACTCTACACCAGCCCATGCACCATCAAGTGTAAGAGCACGAATAATAATAGCAATAAACAAAATAAATAATAGCGGCATCATATACTTACTTGCCTTTTCGATTCCTTTTTCTACACCTTTACTTACAACAAAAATAGTACAAAGCATAAAGATTAACTGAGCACCTACTGCGCTAGCAGGATTCGAAATTGTTTGTTCAAACAATTTTCCATATTCAACTGCCCCACTCCAAAAGCTTCCTGTCACACTATAATATAAATATAATAAAATCCATCCACCTACGACGCTATAAAAGGATAATACACTAAAACAAGTGACAACACCCATACGACCAATCCATGGATATAATTTACTATTTGGTACTAACAATTTATATGCAGTAACCGCTTCTTTTTGTGTACTACGACCAATAACAAACTCTGCTAAAAGAAGAGGCATACCAATAAATAAAGTTAATAATAAGAAGACTAGAAAAAACGCTCCCCCTCCGCCATTACCTGCAACGTACGGAAACTTCCATATCGCTCCAAGTCCTACTGCGGCTCCGGCTGCTGCGAGTACAAAACCTATTTTCGATGTCCATTGCTGTGTTTCTTTCATTGTAAATTCTCCTTTTCTGAATATTTCCACTTTTCTTAATTATACACTTTCATTTCATACTCGCACACCTCCTTTAGAAAATAAAAAAGCCCCCTACACGCTACTATGCATGTAGAGGACGATATATGTAATAATACCGTGGTACCACCTCGATTGGATTAAACAATCCCACTTGTTCAGGTACAGGAAAAATTCCGATACCCTATCCTTGTAACGGCGGAACCCGGGGTGCCTACTAAATAGTTCAGCATACCTCTCGCAAGCCCATTCTGTATATTTTATCGTACCAGGCTCACACCTTATCCCAGCTCTCTGAACGCATCAAATATACGTACTCTTCTTGCTCATCGATTTCATCTATTGAAGTTACTTGTGATTATAGAGTAGATTTCTATATTTGTAAAGAGGAATTTAATTTGTTCGGCTATATAAAAGGATCTGACCGCTTCTACGCATGGCCGGATGCTCTCTTCCACCTAAAAAGAAAGGTTTATCTCAGTTTTTCAATTTATATTTTAAGCAATACGTGTATTCTATTCTACACATACTCTTTCAGCTAACTCTTGTAAAAACCATTCTCTTTTCTGCTGGTTTTGAATATACTCAAGCTTCAACACTTCTTGCAATAAAATATTCTGTTGTCTTTTTTCTAGTCGTAATTGTTTCACCTTCATCCTTACTTCATATAAGAAATCAAGATAGTCTTCATATGTCTCATCATATTTCATCGCAATATCATCCCGAATTTTTTTCGCAAGTTTTGGACTTGCACCTCCAGTAGAAACGGCAACATTGAGCATTCCTCTATGCATAGTTGCTGGAAAATGAACATTTCCACTTTCAGGATTAGTAATCACATTCACAAGCTGGTTTAATGATGCATCTTGTGCAATATGCTCATTTAATATTGCATCACTTGTAGCTGCTACTACTAAAAATGCATCTTCTAGATCACTTTTTTCATAGTCTTTTTGAAACCAGTGAATTTTCTTTGATTCTACAAGCTTCATTAAACTCTTATCTAAACCACGACTCACTACTACTATATTCGCTCCTTCTTTTAGTAAAGGCGCGATTTTATATGATGCCACTCGGCCACCACCAATGACAACAACTCGTTTATTTCTAATTCGAACTGTAAGTGGGTACACGCTCATCTCCCCTTAAAATTTCTTCCGTTTTCTGAATCAACATTTCTTGAAATACATGATTCCCCCCCAAATAAGGACATACATGTATACTCGAATAACTATAATTGCGAACCTCTCGTTCAATATGTTTCATTAACAATCCTGTAAATAGTAGGTAAGGAAGAACAACGATGTTCTCATTAGCTCGGTTTACAACTACTTTTAACTTTTCCTCAAATCGCGGCTCCGCTGCAGCTAAATAACATACTTCTACCTTTCCAACTTTCTCTTCTTGTTCAAACAAAGAAGCAATATGCTTAATATCTTGTAACGTCTCAGGATCACTACTCCCCCTTGCAACAAGCAATAGGGTCACTTCATTTTCATACTCTTTAATGCCACTTCCCTTATACGCAGCCGATACGAGTGATTCCGAAACACCAAACGGATTCCCGTAAGTCATTACAATGTGAGGATATTTATTTTTCATTTTTTTTAACTCATTTGGGATATCTTCTTTCACATGCCCTGCTGCTAATAAAAAGACCGGAACAACAACAATTTCTGTTGCGCCTCTTCTTACGCAAGCAGCAAAGCCTTCTGAAATAAAAGGCTTTGCTAACTCTAAAAAACACAGCTCTTGAATAGGAGCTGATACACGATTCATACAAGAAGAAACAAAGTCTATCGCTTCCTCTTTCGCCTCTCGCAACCTACTTCCATGGCATATATATAACACAGCTTTCATTTTATAACACTCCGCTTACTGGATACGTAATGTCAGCCTGGCGTTCAAACCAATGAATTTTTTCACGAAAACGAACAACTTCTCCAATCACAATCATACTCGGATTTTGAATCCGCTCTTTTCCAGCAATCGTTACAATTGTTCCTAACGTTCCTGTAATGGTTCGCTGAGATGATGTAGTTCCCCACTCCACAATAGCAACTGGCGTATCTTCTCCTTTTCCATGTTTCAAAAGCTGTTCACATATATAAGGAAGATTGCTTACTCCCATATAAACAGCAAGCGTGTCAACACCTTTCGCTAAGTTTTCCCACTTCACTTCTTCTTCAGCCCCCTCTTTCCGATGCCCTGTCACAACAGCGAAACTTGCGCTCGCGTCCCGATGTGTAACAGGAATACCAGCATATGCTGAAGCAGCAATCCCAGCTGTAATACCAGGTACAATTTCAAACGGAATACCATGCTTTGCTAACGCTTCCGCTTCTTCACCACCTCTTCCGAATACAAATGGATCTCCACCTTTTAAACGGGTTACAATTTTTCCTTTTTTCGCATATTTAACAAGAAAAGCATGAATCGTTTCTTGTTTCATGGTGTGATAGTTTGGTAGCTTCCCACAATATATTAAGTCTGCATCTGGCTTTGCATAAGAAAGTAATTCCTTATTTACAAGACGATCATATAAAATGACATCCGCTCGTTCGATACACTTTACCCCTTTTACAGAAATTAACTCTGGATCTCCCGGCCCCGCACCAACGATATATACTTTTCCCATCATCTCTCCTCATTTCTACTATAAGGTGAAACTTCCATCCCTATTACAAATAGAAGTTACTATATAAATCCATTTTGATTTTCCAACATATAAATCACTGCTATAAAGAACAAAAGGTGACCCGCACTCGTTTTCTCTCTTTGTTTTCACTCGACATGAGGCAAGAGGAGGAGCTGACCGCTGCTATGCATGGTCGAATGCTCTCTCCCACCTAAAAAGAAAGGTTTGATATCGGTTTTTCAATTTGTATTACACTGTCTCCTGCTCATGAATGACAAATGCTGCACCTTTTCGAATCTTCTTCTTTTCATATAGAGAGATTTCCTTCACTTCTGGAAGCGGTAAAAAATACTTCTCTAATTCTACTTCCACAAGTTTAAACGCCTGTTCTTCACTTTGCGCAACAACCACTACAGGAACAACACCATTTGCCAATACTGCTTCAAAACGATACAAATCCATATTGCTCCCTCCTAAGATGCAATCACTTCTTCTAAAATATGATTTAAGGCCCCTTGTAAATCTTCTATACCAACGCGTCCTACAAACTCATAAAATGTTTCAGCTGGCAGTTTATGTTCTTTAAAATATGTTAAAAACGATACAAGAACATTGGGAAGGTCTTCTCCATCAATCTTTCCTTTTAATTTTTGGTTATAGACACCACCATCTAATAACGTACCACCTACATAAATTTCAAATGCTTCAACAATTCCTTTTTCTTTCGTTTTCAATTTCACCCCTTGCAAACCAATGTCCGCAATTTGTCTTTGTCCACATGAATTTGGACATCCTACCATATGAATACGAACCGGAACATCTAAAGCAAGCTGTGTATCTAAATAATCTGCAATATTACGTAGTCTTTCTTTCGTTTCTACTAATGCAAGGTTACAATACTCAATACCTGTGCATGATACCGCATATCCGATGAAAGATTTTGGACTTGCAGAAATAGATTCAAATAAAGGTTCTTTTAACAGTCCTTCTATATTACCTTTCGGAACATTCGGAATAATGAAGTTTTGTGAGTTACATGTACGAATTTCACCATTTCCGTACTGTTTCGCAATTCTAGCAATTTCAAAGAACTCCTCAGAGTGTAAGCGACCAACCGGTACGTTAAAACCAACGTATGATAAATCCCCTTGTTTTTGCTTATGAACACCGTAGAAATATCCAGCATTCCATCCTTTTAAAGCACCCTTCCCCTTATCATGTAAATGTCCTGTATATTCTAATAATTTTTCTTTGAATTTTTCCGGTCCCCAATCCGCAACTAAGAATTTCAAACGTGCCAAATGTCGTTTTTCACGATATCCAAAATCACGGAAAACAGTAGCAATTGCAATCGCAACTGTTTTCACTTGCCCAGGAAGTATGAATAAATCTAGTTCTTGTGCTAAATACGGACGGGCAGATAACCCCCCGCCTACTCGTAAATGAAATCCCTCCACCGTTTTTCCATCAATCTCTTTTGTAGCCGGAATGAAGGCAGCACAGTTAATTTCAGCATTTGCTGCATTATATACGTTTGTACTGATCGACATTTTAAACTTTCGAGGTAAGTTTGAAAATTCTTCATTATGTTGAAAGAAATCATATACCTCTTTTACAATTGGTGCTGTATCAAATAGTTCATCACCATCAATACCAGCAAGGGGGTTCCCAATAATATTTCTTGTAATATCACCACAAGCTCCCGCTGATGATAATCCTACTTTTTCTAAGCGGTTAAAAACATCTGGTATTTGACCAATTTCAAGCCAATGGAATTGAATCGCCTGTCTTGTAGTAATATCAAGAACATCACGACCATACTCTTCCGCAATTGAAGCCAATACCTCCACTTGTTCATTCGTTAAAATACCAGAAGGAATATTAACGCGCATCATAAAATACCCTGCCTCTTTTGGACGTTGTAAATATAACCCCGCCCACTTAAATGAATCCCACTCTTCTTTCGGAATAGAATCAAATCCATTTTCAGCATAATACGGAATAGCTTTAAAGATTTCTAAGCCATCTTTTTCTAATTTCTTTTTCTCTGTAGCATTTAACTTTTCATTGTTTGCCCACACTTTGTCATAACTCATTTTTATTCCCCCTATATAAAGCTACGCTCTTGTAAGTAACCGATGATTTGTTCTGCACATTGTTCAATCGAATAAAGATGCGTTTCTACAACCACTTCTGCTCCAAACGGCTCTTCATATGGCGAATCAATGCCGGTAAATTGCTTAATATCGCCTTGTCTCGCTTTTTTATAGAGCCCTTTCGGATCACGTTTCTCACATTCTTCTATTGGACACTTTACAAACACTTCGAGAAATTCTTCCTTTTCAAGAATATCCCTTACTTGCTGGCGATCCACTCGAAATGGAGAAATAAATGCTGTTAATACAATTGTCCCTTGATCTACAAATAACTTCGCCACTTCACCAATACGACGAATATTTTCTGTCCGATCACTTTCGGAAAATCCTAAATCTTTATTTAAACCATGACGAATATTATCGCCATCGAGTACATAATTACCAATATTTTTTTCAAATAATTTTCGGGCAACCGCATTTGCTACTGTTGATTTTCCAGAAGCTGATAAGCCTGTGAACCAAAGGACAAAACTGTGGTGACCACTTTTCTTTCGTCTTTCCTCTTTTAAAACAGATGCTGTATGCCAAGTGATATTTGTTTCCATCCTACTCTCTCCTTATTTTGTAACGACTTCTTTTTGTAAACCACGAATTAATATTTCTATAACTTCTTTACGGCTAAATTCACTTGGTGGAATTTCTCCATTTCGCAACATTTCTCTTACTTTCGTCCCTGATAAAATAACATGTTCTTCTTTACTGTGCGGACATGTTTTTGTAGAGGCCATCGCCTCACATTTTGTACAGTAAAAACTATGTTCAAAGAAGAGTGGTGCAATCCCTAACTCTTCTACTGTAAAATTCGTAAAAATCTCTTGCGCTTCGTACGTACCGTAATAATTCCCTACCCCAGCATGATCACGTCCCACAATGAAGTGTGTACAACCAAAGTTTTTTCTAACCAGTGCGTGAAATATCGCTTCACGTGGTCCCGCATAGCGCATTGCTGCTGGAAAAACACTTAAAAAGACACGGTCACTCGGATAATAATTTTTCAAAAGCACTTCATAACTTTCCATACGTACATCAGCTGGAATATCATCTGATTTCGTTTCACCAACGAGCGGATTTAAAAATAAGCCATCTACAATTTCCAGTGCAGACTTTTGAATATATTCATGTGCACGATGAACAGGATTTCTCGTTTGAAAACCTACCACTGTTTTCCAGCCACGTTTTGCAAACTCTGCACGTGTTTCACTTGGATCTAAATGATAAGAAGCAAACGTATCATTTCCAAACCGCTTCACAAGCGTAATTGTTCCTCCAACATAAACATTTGGTCGATCATATAACTTTTTCACACCTGGATGGACAGTATCAGTCGTTTTATAAACAAGCAATGCTTCATTGTCTTTATCCGGTGTAAAAATATCTTCTATTTGAATCACACCATATGTGGTCCTTTCTTTGACAAGACGAACCTCTTCACCAATTTTTAATTGCTTCGCCTTCTCTTCTGTTATTGGTAGTGTAATAGGTATACTCCATACATCACCACTTACTAAACGCATGTTTTCTATAACAGATTGATAATCTTTCTTCCCTAAAAATCCAGTAAGCGGGCTATAACCACCTATTGCAATAAGCTCTAAATCACTTAAAGCAATTTTGTCCAATTCAATTTCTTTTGTAATCCCCTTTATTTCATATGTTTCATCAATACGATTTACTAATATTTTGGTTTTACTCATTCCCCTGTCCGCCTCTTTCACATATATTTAAAATCAACCATGTCCTTATTGATCATGAAGGCCACATTCCGTTTTCATCTTTCCAGCCCATCGTCCATTCCTTGAATCTCCCCCCTCTCCCACAGGCAACGTACATTTTTCACACCCTATACTTGGGTAACCCATGTCGTGCAATGAATTATAAGGCAAACCATGCTTATATACGTAACGCCACACTTCCTTCCACGTCCAATGAATAAGCGGACAAATTTTAATAGATTGGAAGCGGTGATCCTGATTTATAAACCTTGTATGTTTACGCGTTTCAGATTGTTCCCTTCTTAGCCCTGATATCCACGCTTTTCCATTCGATAAAGATTCTTCAAGTGATAAAATTTTCCTTAATTTACAACAAAGATTCGGATTATGTTCCCACAAACGATCCCCATGCTTTTTTGCTTGCTCCTCAAGTGTTAGCAAGGGTTGCTTTTCAATAATTTCAAGATCCGGAAACCTTTCGCGCACCCGCTTAATTAAATCGTATGTTTCTTGAAAATGAACGTTTGTATCTAAAAATACAACTTTTGCAGATGGATTTACTTGGTTTATAAGATGTAACAACACCATCCCCTCTACACCAAAGCTACATGCGTATACAATTTCATTTTCATAATGTTTATAGGCCCACTCTAATACTTGTAACGCTCCTTTTGTTTCATCTTTCTCAAAAAAAGAAACGAAATCCTCTTTCCACGTTTCATACGTCAGCATGGTCTCCCCCCCCTGTAACGCAAAAAGACGGTTTTAACCTAATAAAATAGATTAAAACCGCCTCTAGTTTTTCTAGTCAGCGCTTTTTACTTTAAGCGTACCTTTTCACTTTTTTCAAGCTGAATCACTTTTCCATCTTGCACAACAATTGTAATAGAACCATATTTCATATCCGCAAGCATCGTTTGAATTTTCTCAGCTACTTCGTCAAAATGTCCACGCACTCCCACGAACAGCCCCCCTTTTTATTCATAAAAAAAATCTTTTCCATTTCGAAAAGACTGTTCGGTAATATATTTACCTTATCTTTCAAAATGGATGCCATTTTGCTGGACTTAGCACCTTGCTTCTTATAAGCAGGTTGCTGAGCTTCGTAGGGCCAGTTCCCTCCGCTTCTCTTGATAAGCTTTGTATTTGTATTTTATCATAATTCTGATTTTTTTCAATCCTAGTTTTCCGATATATTTTATATTTTTTTAAAAGGGGTTGCTCTATTTGAACAACTCCTTTTATCATTACACAAGCTCTTTTATACGTATGCGATCGTTCCCAATTATATTTTCATATGTTTCACGTTCAACAACAATTTGTGATGCCCCGCCTTTTGCAAATACTACAGCCGGTCTGCGAATACGATTATAATTATTAGCCATAGAATATCCATATGCTCCTGTACAAGAGATCGCTAACAAATCTGCTGTAGCAACTTGCGGCAGTTCTATATCCCAAATAAGCATATCTCCACTCTCACAACACTTTCCAGCAATTGAAACAACTTCTTCAGCCTCTTCTTTCCCTCGATTTGCTAGCATCGCCTCATAACGAGCTCCATATAAAGCTGGTCTTAAATTATCTGTCATTCCCCCATCGACTGACACATATTTACGAATGCCAGGGATATCTTTTACAGCTCCTACTGTATAAATTGTTGTTCCTGCATCCCCAACAATACTACGACCTGGTTCAATCCATATTTCAGGAAGTGGATAATTATTTCTTGTAAATTGTTCTCTCACTGCATCTGTTACAGCATGCACATATGTTTCAAGGGTAAGTGGTGTATCAGCTTCCGTATAACGAATACCAAAACCTCCACCAACATTTAACACCGTTACAACATAACCAGTCTGCTCCCTTATCTCTTCTAAAAAATTATGCAATACTTCAACCGCTCGAACAAATCCTGCTGTTTCAAAAATTTGTGACCCAATATGTGAATGAATACCTAACACATTATAATTTGATTTCTCTAGCGCTATTCGAATCGCCTGCATTGCCTGACCAGCCGAAACTCCAAAACCAAATTTCGAATCATCTTGCCCTGTTGTAATATATTCATGTGTATGCGCCTCTACTCCAGGTGTAACTCGAATTAATATATTTACAATTTTTCCATACTGCTGTGCTAAGTCATGTAATATTTCCATTTCAAAGAAATTATCTACCACAAAGCAGCCAACATCTGCTTGCAGCGCCATGACAATCTCTTCTTCGGTCTTATTATTACCATGAAAATGAATGCGTGATGCAGGAAAACCAGCTTGCAAAGCAGTATACAATTCGCCCCCAGAAACAACATCTAAAGACATATTTTCTTCACGAGCTACTCGGCACATCTCCATGCACAAGAACGCTTTACTTGCATACGCTACTTGGTAAGAGAATCCACTTTCCTGGAAAGCACGATGAAACGCGCGGCATTTTTCCCGAATAGAAGCCTCATCGTATACATAAAGTGGGGTCCCATACTGTTTAGCTAGCTGCGTTGTGTCGCATCCTCCAATTTCTAAGTGTCCTTGCTCATTGATTCGGCTTGTGCCGTGTAAATACATTTGAATTCCTCCCTTATTTCCTCTAAAACTCATAACCCCAATCTTCTTCTATTCATTGCAGCGCGTTTTTAGATAAAGTGAAACTTTAATCAGTGGGAGTTTCATCCCCAATGATTATTAGCCTTCACCAATCGGGCTTTTACGGGCAGTGGATCCTCCACCTAACTTCTTTGTTTTCTTAGAATGTTAAGATATGAGATCCTACTGCCTGTTAAAGCGGGGTAAACAAAAAACGCGCGGAACAATGTTCACACGCGTTTCTTATTAGGAATAATGTATCATGAAAAAATAAACGAGTTGTTATCTTCTCAAATAAGAAACCGCATCAACATCTCCAAATAGCTCTCCATAAAATAAAATCTTATGACAGTACTACATTTATTCAATGCAGTCCCAATATATGAATGACGTGGTCACTCTTATATTTCGGCAATAGTCCCTTTCAATCTATGATCACAGATTCCACTAAATCTCCCATAGCTTACTCTTTCCTATCGCGGCCTCTACCTTTGAGAGTAGATGAGGTAAGTCTATTTAATTTTCAAACATCTTATATTGGTATTAACAATACCAAACGAATAAATTATTTGTCAAACAATTTTTCACATTGTTTTTTTACAATTTAATTTCGTATCATCTGGTAAGCGCTTTATATCTATTTTTTTCACAGTCCATTCTCCCTCATCATTATTAAACGTAATTCTTATTTTTTCGAATGGCGGAAGTACTTTCCCACCTATGGCTTCATATTTCGTCACTTCAATTACCGCTTGAAATAAATATGTACCACTATACATTTTTTTCAAACTAACAATCTTCGGGCATTCATACGGTTTTTGTTTCCCATAATGCTTCTCAATCGCTACATTTATTTGCGGAAACAAAACGGAATAAAGAGCATCTTCTAATAATGGCGCATCATATTGTGCAGCAAAAACTGTAGGGGTAGAAAAGAATAAAAAACCACTACATATGAAACAAAATAACTTTTTCATCATAACCTCCGTATCAAAATGCGATATGGTTATTGTCTCCGTTTTCTCTTTTTCTAACCAATTCTTATAAAAATTATCCACAATTCTGCTTTGTTTTCGTATAATAGTACATAAAGATATACGACTGTTCGTATATTTAAAGTGAAACTTCTATCATTAGAACTACAATCACTAGAACCGTCACTTACAGTAGGAGAGGAGTATGTTATGCTACAACATTTGTTTCCAAAATTACGATTTGCACTTGTTGCAGTCGTTTTATTATGGATAAAAACATATATAGTGTACAAGCTAGCCTTCGATATTAAAATTGATAGCTTCTTTGAAGAAATGATGCTTTTGTTTAATCCAATTGCTTCATTGCTTTTATTTTTTGGTCTAGCTTTATTAGCATCAAAGTATCGAAATCGAATTATTATTGGAATCAGCTTTTTGCTGTCATTTATTTTATTTGGAAACGCGATGTTCTACGGTTTTTATAATGACTTTGTCACATTCCCTGTTTTATTCCAAACAAATAACATGGCTGATTTAGGAACCAGTATTAAAGAACTATTTACGTACAAGACATTACTTCTATTTGCGGATGCAATTATTCTAATGTTTATTTTACGTAAGTTCCCGAAATTTTGTGATAATACGCCACTATCTCGCTCTGAAAAACAAAGCTTTTTTAGTGGTATAACAGCTCTGTTAGCATTGCAAGTTATTGTTTCTGTCGTTCATAAACCGCAGTTATTTTCACACTCTTTTGATCGTCAAACCGTTGTGAAAAATCTAGGTTTATACACATATCATCTATTTGACATTACACTTCAGTCTAAATCTTCTGCAGAGCGTGTATTTGCAAGTGGAGACGGTTTTTCTGAGATTAAAAACTACGTGAATTCAAAAGATAAACAAGCTGATAAAAGTTTATTTGGAGTTGCAAAAGGAAAAAATGTCATTTTAATTTCAATGGAATCCACACAAAATTTTGTTATCAACAAAAAAATAAATGGAAAAGAAATTACTCCATTTTTAAATCAATTTATAAAAGATAGTTATTACTTCGATAACTTTTATCATCAAACTGGACAAGGAAAAACATCCGATGCCGAATTTATTGTAGAAAATTCATTATATCCATTAGACCGTGGCTCTGTATTCTTTACACATGCAAACAATGAGTACACAGCAACTCCTGAGCAGTTAAAAAAATATGGATATTATTCCGCAGTCTTCCATTCGAATGATAAAACTTTCTGGAATCGTGATGTAATGTATCCAGCACTCGGATACGATCGTTATTTTAACCTAAATGATTATACAGGAACAGAACAAATGTCTGTTGGATGGGGACTAAAAGATAAAGAGTTCTTTGAACAATCGATCTCCAAGCTTAAATCTTTACCACAACCGTTTTATACAAAATTTATTACATTAACAAATCATTTCCCATTTCTTTTAAATCCAGAAGATCAATATATTAATGAGTATAATTCTGAGAGTGGTGTACTAAATCGTTATTTCCCAACCGTTCGCTATACAGATGAATCTCTGAAACTATTTATCAATCGATTAAAAGATGAAGGGTTATACGATAACTCAGTTATTGTTATTTACGGAGATCATTACGGTATTTCTGAAAATCATAATGCTGCTATGGCACAATTTCTCGGTAAAGAATCCATAACTCCATTTGATTCGATGCAATTGCAACGTGTACCACTTATTATTCATGTACCTGGTCAAGAAGGAAAAGTTATTTCTAAAGTATCTGGACAAATCGATATAAAACCAACATTGCTCCATTTACTTGGTGTCAAAACAAACCAATCCATTGAGTTTGGTACCGATTTATTTGCAAAAAATGAGCATCCACTTATGATTATGCGTGATGGTAGTTTCGTAACAAACGATTATGTTTATACAAAAAATATGTGCTATAAAAAAAGCACAGGTGAATCTATTGATTTAGCAATTTGCCAGCCATATATTGAAAAATCAAAAACAGAATTAAGTTATTCTGATAAACTTATCTATGGCGATTTATTACGATTTGATCCTAACAATAAATACAAAACGGGAACAATGATAACTAAATTTGAATAACCCTAAAAGCAACCTTAAATGATAACAATTTGAGGTTGCTTATTTCTTAATTAAATTTTTACCCTTTCATAAACATGATGATCTTATCTAACAAAATCTCTCCCCCAACTCAAAGCTCAGTAGAATTGAACCCCCCTCACCTTCACTTCGTTTAGAGGAGGGGGGTCTTCTCGGTTAAAATGATAAAAAAGTTAGACAAGGGATAAACTACTCATGAAAGCCTGCCTTAATGAACCACATCACTGAATACGATTTCACTTGATGAAATCTTTCACAAAATGGGAATTTTTTCGTACGTGGAAAGAAATTTATGTTATGATAAAACAAGTAAACTTTCATACACTAATTAAGAATTTATTACAGAAAGCAAGGGATCAGATTTTGTATAGAGCAGCAATTCCAAACTTATTTACGCTCGGAAATTTATACAGTGGATTTTTATCAATCGGCTATGCATCTTTAGGGTATTATAAACCAGCTGCTATTTTAGTACTAATCGGGATGATGTTAGATAGTCTTGATGGTCGGGTTGCTCGTTTATTGCGTGTTGATTCACAAATGGGAAAAGAACTTGATTCACTCGCAGATGTTGTAACATTCGGTGCTGCGCCTGCAGTTTTAATGTACTACACTTCCTTTTCCAATTACGGAATTATCGGACTATACATAGCAGGCCTATTCCCTCTGTTCGGAGCATATCGCTTAGCAAGATTCAATGTAACGCCTTCCTCTACTTCTATGAAATATTTCACTGGCGTTCCTATTACTGCAGCAGGAGGACTTGTTGCCTTCTTAACATTGTTTTCACATACCATTCCAAAAATTGTCCTCATTACAGTATTTGTAACGTTTGCATTTTTAATGGTAAGCCGTATTCGCATCCCAAGTTTAAAAGATGTGCCAATTCCACGATACAGTATCATTGTTACACTATTTTTAATTGGCAGTATTTATACAATGTATAAAACAAGTTTTGGCAACATTTCAGTATTTCTATTCATTGCTATTCCACTTTATATTTTGTTTATGTTATCTCAATTTATTAGGCAAAGACCTTCTCATAAAAAACGAGCAAATAAAGAAAAATAGAAAGAACCCTTCCAGTTGGAAGGGTTCTTTCTATTTTGTAACAAATTCCTTTTGGTTTACAGGTGTTAATGGTTCTTCTCCTTCTAATACAGCTAAAATGTTACGCACTGCCATTTCAGCCATAGCGTCACGAGTTTCAAATGTTGCGTTTCCAACATGCGGAGTAAGGACAACATTTTTCAGTCCCTTTAATCTCTCTGTAATTTTCGGTTCAAACTCAAATACATCAAGAGCTGCCCCTTCAATTTCATTTGTCTCTAACGCATGAGCAAGCGCTAGTTCATTCATAATTGGACCACGTGCTGCATTTATAATATATGCAGTTTTCTTCATCATTTTAAATTGTTCTTCATTAATCATATGATGAAGACTTGGATTATACGCACAATTAATCGTAATAAAGTCTGCTGTTTGTAATAGTTCTTCTAATGTTACATATGTTGCTTCTATTTCACTTTCTGTCTCATACTTACGGTTTGGACCTGTATACATCACATTCATTCCAAATGCTTTTGCACGTTTCGCAACTGCTTTTCCAATTTCACCAAGACCGATGATTCCAATTGTTTTCCCATATACTTCTCGGCCGAGGAAAAAGAGTGGTGCCCAGCCATTAAATCCCACTGTACGACATAGTGTATCTCCTTCTGGAATTCGTCTTGCAGCCGCTAAAAGAATAGCAAATGTTAACTCTGCTGTTGCTTCTGTTGAAACTTTCGGTGTATTTGTAACTACAACTCCTTTTTCTGCTGCATACTTGTAAGCAATATTATCGTAACCTGCACCATAGTTGGCAATAATTTTCAAATTTGATGCTGCATCAATCACTTCTTTTGTTACCTTTGTAGAAAGTAAACTTAACAGTGCATCTTTATCCTTAACTCGCTTTGCTAATTCTTCGGTACTGATTAACTCTTCTTTGTCATACATTTCTATTTCATGATTTTGTAATAACTGTAATCCGACTTCTGGAATATTTCCTGCTACTAATATTTTCGCCATTACTAAGCACCTCTTCTATTTAAAAATGAGAACTTCCTTACATTTTATTGTAAGAAATCTATGTCAAAAAAGCCAAGAAATTTGATTACAGTTTTGAAAATCGACACTTTTTCTCATAAGAAAAGGGGAGATGGATATCTCCCCTTTTACTTATTGTTCTTCACTAGATTGTTTTCCCAGCTTTGCATCAATCGTTCCCTCTGCTACCGTATCACTAATTTGTTCTTGTACTACAGAATCAACTTCCTCGTTTGTTTGGGAAGTATAACTTTGATTCGTCACTTTCATACTCTGTTTATTATTTTGTTTTACCATTTAAAACCCTCCTTTATCATTCTTTCTTATTTTGAGCAAAAAGAAAGGTTTTCATCACGAAATCATGTTTTACTTTGAAACAATTACCGATTCTTCTTCAAGCAGTTGCATCTTCCTCACCCGTTTTTCAAATGTAGCAACATGAGAAATACCATGATTACGTAATGTTTTCACATTTTCTTGGACATAATTTCCTAAATCATTTGGGTAATGAGCATCTGATGAAAGAGTAATTGGCACTTTATATTTTGCCAACACTTGTAAATAAAGTGGACTTGGACACATCTCTCGAACAGGATAACGATAATATAATCCAGCATTTACTTCCGTTGCTGTATTTGTTTCTATTAATGCCTTAGCAATTCTTTCGTAATGTGGAATCTGTACATTTTCATCTAATCGATAATTAAATACTTTTATATTATCAAGATGCGCTACAATATCAAACACTCTCGAACGAACGGCCTTTTCAACTGTTGTGAAAAATACATCATACAATGTATTTAGCTGATGGTTTTCGAAATATTCTTTCGCATCTGGGTTATCAAATCCCCATCCATCAATAAAATGCACAGAACCAATTACGTAATCCCAATCTCCTAATGCCAATAATTTTTGTAATTCATCTTCCCCACCCATAAAATAATCAGCTTCAATCCCTAGACGCAGTACTACTCCTCTTTTTCTCCAGCGCTCCTTTGCCTCTTGGATTGCTTTTGTAAAATCAGAAATCGATGCTACTCGCACTTGATCTAGCCATTCTTTCTGCAGACGACCGAGCTTTGACTCACTAATGTCTACATATTTCTCATAATATTCCTTCGCCTCATAAAAACGATATAAGTGATCAACAATACCAACTTCTTTTATTCCTTTTCGCAGTGCTTCTTCTAAATAGAAATCAATCCACTCTATTGTAAATGGACCCTCTTGTACTCTTTTTTGCAAGCGTTCTTGTGTTTTCATAAGCCATTCAATCGAATGCCGCTCTTCTTCTAACGGTTGATAATATTCTATTGATTGATTTATTCTCGCCAACCACCCTAGCGAATACGGCCCCTCTTCTAAATGAAGGTGATAATCCACTTTCATAGTTTCCCCCCCCCCTTATAACGTATCAATTTCTTTACGCTCTCCTGTTTTTGAGAGCTTTCCTTGTCTCTCTTTCACTTCTTCTAACACATCTTCTAATGGAATATTTTTTGCGGCTAGTAAAACAAAGCAATGATAAATCACATCGACCATTTCTTTTATAAGTTCTTCTTTATCATCATTTTTTGCAGCGATTACCACTTCTGTACACTCTTCCCCTATTTTTTTTAAAATCTTATCTTCACCTTTTGTAAATAAATAATTTGTATATGATTCCGAAATTGGACTTTCTTTACGCTGCTCGATGGTTTCATATAAAGACTTCAGTACGTCTTCCATCCTCAGGTCCCCCTATATGATTTTATAATGAAAGCATGTTTTCTCTCCTGTATGACAAGCTGGTCCTACTTGCTTAACAATAATTACAATCGAATCTTGATCACAATCTAAATAAAGAGACTGAACATACTGCATGTGCCCAGACGTTTCTCCTTTGTTCCATAACGCTTGCCGCGAACGTGAATAAAACCATGTTTTCTTCGTTTCTAACGTTTTTTTATATGCTTCTTCATTCATATATGCTAGCATCAAAACTTCTTTTGTTTCTTCTTCTACCACAACAGCTGGCAACAATCCCTTGGAGAAATCAGGTGTCATATTCTCACCTCAATTTTCGCTTCTTGTAATTTTCGCTTCACCTCTTGCACTGTTGCCTCACCATAGTGAAAAATAGAGGCTGCTAATGCTGCATTTACCGATGTTTTTTGAAACACCTTTACAATATGCTCTGCGCTTCCACATCCTCCTGACGCAATAACTGGAATCGAAACAGCTTCTGAAATTGTTTCTGTTAAACGAATATCATAGCCATCCTTCGTCCCATCTGCATCCATACTCGTAAGTAAAATTTCACCAGCTCCTAACTGTTCTATCTGTTTTGCCCATTGTACAGCATCGATTCCCGTATCAATCCGTCCACCGTTTACATATACATTCCATTTATTTTCTTTTACTTCCCTTGCATCAATTGCGACCACAATACATTGAGAACCGAAATGTTCGGCACCTTCCTCAATTAAATTTGGATTTCGTACTGCCGCTGAGTTAAGTGAAATTTTGTCCGCGCCTGCTCTTAGCAAGGCATACATATCTTGAACAGTTGCAATCCCGCCACCTACTGTAAGCGGAATAAACACTTTCGACGCCGCTCTCTCTACAACATCTATAATTGTTTTTCTCCCCTCATGCGTCGCCGTAATATCTAAAAAAACAATTTCATCTGCACCTGCTTTATTATACAAAGCAGCTATTTCAACAGGATCACCAACATCTTGTAATCCTACAAAATTCACGCCCTTTACAACGCGGCCGCCTTTCACATCTAAACATGGAATAATTCGCTTCGTTAACATATCTTTGTCACCTGCAATGCCTCTTCTAAATCAATTGTTTTTTTATATAGCGCTTTTCCAATAATAACGCCATATACATTCATATCGTTTAACTTCTGTACATCTTGCAATGAGCATACGCCGCCCGATGCAACAATACGGATTGCCACCGCCTTCTGTAGTAATTGCAATTGCTCAAAGTTCGGACCCTCTAACGTACCGTCTTTTGCAATATCTGTAAAAATGATTGTTTGTACGCCGACACTTTCCATTTTCTTCGCAAGGTCGATATAAGAAATTTCAGACACATCTAACCAGCCTCTCGTTGCAACGTAACCGTTTTTCGCATCAATACCAACAATAATGTTTTCTCCATATAAACGAACTGCTTCTTCTAAAAAAGGACGATCATACAATGCTGCCGTTCCTAAAATGACTTTTTTCACTCCTACTGACAGTAACATTTCAACCGTTTCGAGAGAACGTATTCCTCCGCCTACTTGAACCGGAATTCGAACAGCTTTACATATATCCTCAATTACGGAAAGATTCATTGATTGACCTGCAACCGCTCCATCTAGATCAACAATGTGCAATGTTCTTGCTCCTAATTTTTCAAACAATAATGCTTGAGCAACTGGATCTTCATTCATAACTGTTTCTTTATTAAATTCTCCTTGATAAAGCCTAACACACCGTCCTTGTTTTAAATCGATAGCTGGGAAGATTTCCATGATTCTACCACTCCTTTAAAATTTCTTAACATTTGTATTCCGATATCACCGCTTTTTTCAGGGTGAAACTGTGCCCCAAATATATTTCCTTTCGCAACAATCCCTGGAATATCAATCTTATAGTCACTACTGCCACATACAATCTCACTTGGACAATCTGCATAGTAGGAATGAACGTAATACACAAATGAACCATCTTCTACTTCATTCCACAACTTAATTTCTCGTTTCTTCTTTAATTGATTCCAGCCCATATGCGGGATTTTATAAGGAACTTTCAGCTTTCGAATTAGTCCTGGCAACAAACCTAACCCTTTCGTTCTCTCTATTTCTTCACTTTCTTCAAATAAAAGCTGCATCCCTAAACAAATGCCAAGGAGTGGTTTTCCTTGCACTCCAATTTCTTGAATCACTGAAACAAGATCTTTTTCCTGCAAAGCGATCATCGCTTTTGGAAAAGCTCCAACTCCTGGTAAGATCACACCGTCACTTTGTAATATCCTCTCTTTATCATCTGTTACAATATGCTCAGCCCCAATACGTGTTAACGCTTGTTCAACACTGCGAATATTCCCCATTCCATAATCTACAATTGCAATCAATTACAACAGTCCTTTCGTAGAGTTTACACCAACAATTTTGTCATTTTTGTCTACCGCTTCGCGCAGTGCACGTCCAAACGCTTTAAATAACGCTTCAATTTTGTGGTGGGTATTACTGCCATATAAAATGCGTGCATGTAGTGTTATATTCGCCGCATGAGCAACCGCTCTGAAAAACTCTTCTGTCAGTTCTGTATCAAAATCTCCTAACTTAGGGTTTTTCAATTCACCTTGAAAGACAAGATAAGATCGTCCACTTATATCAATCGCTACAAAACCTAATGCTTCATCCATTGGTACATATGCTGCTCCATAGCGGTTAATACCTTCTTTATTTTGCAATGCTTCTTTCAAACAGTTTCCAAGCACAATCCCAACATCTTCAACAGTATGATGAGCGTCAACAAACACATCACCTTCTGCTTCAATTTGCAAACCAAATCTGCCATGCTTCGCAAACAAAGTTAGCATATGATCAAAGAATCCAACCCCTGTTTGAATTGAAACGTTTGTACTTTCATCTAAGTGTAAACTCAGTTTAATTTTTGTTTCTGTCGTTCCCCGTACTTGACTTGCCTCACGCATTATTTCTCCTCCTCAAATCGAATTTGAATTGCTCTCGCGTGCGCGTGTAATCCCTCTTTATCGGCGAGCGTTGTAATATGGTGTTGAACGTTTTGTAACGCTTCTTTTGTATATGATACAAAGCTCGATTTTTTCACAAAATCATCAACTGATAACGGCGAAAAGAAACGCGCTGTTCCGCTTGTTGGCAGTACATGATTCGGTCCTGCAAAATAGTCTCCAAGAGGCTCTGGGGCATACGGTCCAATAAAAATCGAACCCGCATGCTGAATATATGCCAAGGCATTCATCGGCTCATTTATATGCAACTCTAAATGCTCCGGTGCTATTTCATTCGACAATTGAAACGCGTGATTTAGCGAAGGAACAACGAGAATTGCTCCGTTTCTTTCTATCGACTCACGAGCTATTTCACTTCTTGGTAATACTCGAAGTTGCTGCTTTATTTCTCTTTCTATCTCTTTAGCAAGTTCTACACAAGTTGTAATACAAATCGCTGTTGCCCTCACATCATGCTCAGCTTGAGATAATAAGTCTGCTGCGATAAAAGACGCATTTCCAGTTTTGTCAGCAATTACAACGATTTCAGATGGTCCAGCAATCATATCGATATGAACAGCTCCAAATACCTCACGTTTTGCAAAAGCCACATATATATTCCCTGGACCGACAATTTTATCGACTTTCGGAATCGATTCCGTCCCATATGCTAATGCCGCTATAGCTTGTGCACCACCTACGGTATAAATTTCATCTACACCGGCAATTTCAGCAGCTGCTAAAATATGTGGATCTATTCCCTCTTTCCCTGGTGGTGTTACCATTACAACTTTCTGAACACCGGCAATTTTAGCAGGTAATACATTCATGAGTACCGATGACGGATAAGATGCAGTTCCTCCTGGTACATATACACCAACTGTTTGCAATGGTCTAATCAGTTGCCCACGAATCACACCTTCGTTTTCACAATCTAAAAAGGATTGCTTTTTTTGTTTTTCATGGTATGAGATGATGTTTTTCTTTGCGCATTGCAATGCTTCTAGAAATGAAGATTCTACATATTCACTCGCTTTTTCAATTTCTTCTTTTGCAACACGTAACTTTTGTAATTCAATTCCATCAAAAGTTTTTGTATAAGAAAATAGCGCCTCATCTTTCCTTTCTCTCACCCGCTCAACAATTTCTCTTACGCGTATCTGTACAGTTTCTTCTATTATATTAGCCTGTTCTCTTAACTGTTTTATTCTCTTCAGCGCTTCCGTGTAGTTTTCAGATATTACCTCCACCCAGAGTCCCTCCTTTATTTATCTGCAGTGATTACACACTCCATATTATTGATAATATCGAATATTTCGTCTTTTTTTGTTTTTAAAGCAGCTTTATTTACAATCATGCGAGCTGATATTGAATACATTTCTTCAAATACAATCAATCCATTTTCTTGTAATGTTTTTCCCGTCTCTACAATATCAACAATCGCATCTGCTAATCCAAGAAGTGGAGCGATTTCTACCGAACCTTCTATTTTAATAATTTCTACATCTTCTCCCTTATCACGAAAATAAGTGGAAGTAATATGCGGATATTTTGTAGCAATTCTCTTTTTCCGATAGCCTTTCGGATTATATGTTGGGATAGAAGCGACACAAAACTTACAACATCCTACTTCTAAATCCACCATTTCATATATATCTTTCTCATATTCCATTAAAATATCTTTTCCAACAATACCAATGTCTGCAACACCATGTTCCACATAAGTTGCAACATCTACTGCTTTCACTAGAATGAATGAAACATTCCTACTAGCGCTTTGGAATACAAGCTTTCTTCCTTTATCCATCAGTTCCGAACAATCAATCCCAATCTTTTCAAACAGTGGAATGACATGTTTCTCAAGCCTCCCCTTTGTTAACGCAATTTGAATGTTACGCATGAAGTTTCCCCTTCTTTCTGTATCACCCATTTTTCTTTCCACACATATTCCACTAATGCTTTTCCAGTCGCTTCGATCACTTTTATAATCCCTTTCTTCTTCGCAAACTGAAATGTATCTTGCAAATTCTCAAACATAGATAATTCCACTTTCCACCCATCTTTCTGAAGTAAACCACATAGTCTTTCTGCTTCTGCTATCCTATCCAAAGAATAATGAATGATCATATCTAATTTTTTTCGTTTGAATTGTTTTTGCTGTTCTTGTAATGTCCGGACAATTTGATTTACTTGTACAGCTAAGCCGACTGCTGACATCGGTTCTCCAAAATTACCAAGCAATTCATCATATCTTCCGCCACTAACAATTTCTCCCCCAACATCATATATATAACCTCTAAAAATAACTCCTGTATAATAATGCAAATGTTGAATCATCCCAAGATCAATTGATATATACGAACCATATCCTAATTTTTCAATCGTTTTATAGATTTCTTTTACCCGCGCGATTGCTTGCTTCATCTCATAGTTTGAAGCAAGCTTTTCCGCTTCTTCAATTACTTCGAGTTTTCCGAATAATCTTGGTAATTTTTCAAGTAACTGTACAGTTTCATCACGTCGATCTAAATTCTTTTCTTGTAAAAAACGGGATAACTCTGCATAATTTTTACTTTCAATATACGTACGTAAGAGCGACTCCTCTTCTTCTCCAAATGACAGCTTTTTAACAATACATTTGTATAACTGAACTTGCCCTAATTCTATTGTAAAAGCCTGAATCCCTACAACTTGAAGAGCATGAATTGCACTTACGATACATTCAATTTCAGCACGTATATTATCAATCCCGATTATTTCAATACCTGTTTGAATGATTTCATTGTATTTTCCAGATAGTGATTCATTCGCTCGAAACACGTTCCCGCTGTATGTTAATTTTACAGGCGCTTCCTCACCGTGGGTTCCTATTACTCTTGCAAGTGGAATTGTCATATCAGGCCTTAACACGATAATGCGTCCCTGTTGGTCAAAAAACTTATACATTTTCTCTTCATCTATCGGCCGATTCCGAAAAGAAAAGACATCATAAAATTCAATCGTAGGCGTTCGTATTTCCTCATAGCCTCTTTCTAAAAAAGTACGTCGTAATTTGTGTTCAACTTCTTCTATTAATGTACACTCTTCAAATACATAATCTCTTGTTCCATCTGGATTTGCTCGTTTCCATTTTGTCATACTGCTTTACACTCCTTTCAATTCTGTTCACCAAACTTTCCCCTTCTAGTGTATGCACACTAGAACAATTACGAACAAAATAAAAAGAGCCTTGTAGAAAAAATACCTACAAGGCCCCTTCATAGGGTGTAGGTACAACGGGAATAACCCTTGTACCTACACGTTGTTCACGCTAGGTTCAAGGGTTTATGTATGATGATGTAGTTGTGTAAGCATATTGATAGATTGTAATGTAAACATTATCCTTACTCCCTTTCTCCTCTTATTTTCACATAGTATATAACACATAATTCAGAATGTAAACAAAATTCAAAACTTTTTGTGTTTTTTATTACAGCTCACTAAACAAATTAGCGAGCTGTTTCTCGTTCATATTCTTCAATGTTTTGTTCATATTGAAGCGTGATTCCGATTTCATCTAAACCACTTAATAGCTTTTCTTTCCACATCTTTTCGATTGTAAAATGAAAACGATGTAGCGGAGTTGTAATCACTTCATTCTCTAAATCAACTTCTATCACATCTCTTGGATCCACAGCTGCTAGCTTTTCACGCATTTCCTTTTCCATAATGATAGGAAGCATACCATTTTTCGTACAATTCATATAAAAAATGTCTGCAAATCCCCCCGCGATAATAACACGAAATCCATAGTCAGCAAGTGCCCATGGCGCATGCTCTCTTGATGAACCACAGCCGAAATTTTCACCTGTAATTAATATGCTTGCTCCTTTTCGCTCAGGTGCATTTAGTGGGAAATCTGGATTCTCTTTCCTGTCGTCCTCATAACGCCATTCATCAAATAAAAATTTCCCAAAACCAGTTCGTTCAATCCTCTTTAAATACTGTTTTGGAATGATTTGATCTGTATCAATGTTATCGTTCATTAGTACAGCAACAGTACCTTTATGAATATGAAATGGCTCCATCATAACTCTCCTTTCTCACATCAACGAAATGACCATAAAGCGCTGCTGCGGCCGCCATCGCAGGGCTGACTAAATGTGTTCTCGCACCCTTCCCTTGTCGTCCTTCAAAATTCCGATTGGAAGTAGATGCACAATGCTCTCCCTCAGGCACTTGATCTGGATTCATCCCCAGACACATAGAACACCCAGGCTCTCTCCATTCAAATCCAGCTTCTTCAAATATACGATGCAGTCCTTTTTCCATCGCTGCTTTTCGTACTCGTTTGGATCCTGGTACAACAAGTGCTCGCACTCCTTCTTTTACCTTCTTTCCTTTTACAACAGCTGCGGCAATTTCTAAATCTGATAAACGGGAATTTGTACAGGAACCAATAAATACATGCTGAACTGGAATTTCAAATGCACTTTGTCCTGACTGAAGCCCCATATATGCAAAAGCTCGTTCATCATTTTTATCACGTGTTTCTGGTAACTGTTCATCAATACGCATACCCATACTCGGGTTTGTTCCCCATGTTACATATGGCGCTAGTTCAGCAACATCTACCAAAATATAAGTATCATATATTGCATCTGGCTCAGTATAGAATTCCCTCCAATTCGCCACTGCCAAGTCAAACTCTTCCGGCGCATACTCACGCCCTTTTACATAAGCAAATGTTTTCTCATCCGGCGCAATAATCCCTGCTTTTGCTCCACCTTCAATCGCCATATTACAAAGTGTCATACGCTCTTCCATTTCCATATTTGTAATTGCTTCTCCGTAAAACTCCATCACATATCCAGTTCCAACTGCTACCCCATATGTAGCTAGAAGGTGTAAAATTATATCTTTTGCATATACTCCTTTAGGTAATTTCCCTTTTAATTCAATCCCCATCGCTTTCGGCTTGCTCTGCCACAATGTTTGAGTTGCTAATACATGCTCGACTTCACTTGTACCAATCCCAAACGCCAACGCTCCAAAGGCTCCATGTGTTGCCGTATGACTATCGCCACATACAATGGTCTTTCCCGGTTGTGTAAGTCCTAGCTCTGGACCAATAACATGAACAATCCCTTGATTTTCATCATCAATATCCGCCAACGGAATATTAAATTGCTTACAATTTTCACGAAGCGTATCTAATTGTTGCTTAGCAATACGATCTGTAATGTTCCAAACATCTTTTGTTGGAATATTATGATCCATCGTTGCAAATGTTAAATCTGGTCTCCGAACATTCCGATTTGCAAGCCGCAAGCCCTCAAAGGCTTGCGGTGATGTTACTTCATGCACGAGATGAAGGTCAATATATAATAAATCTAACCCATTTTCATTTGTTGTAACAACGTGTCTCTCCCACAGTTTATCTAGTAACCTTTTTGCCATTATCTCCCTCTCCCTACTAGCGCTTGTTCTTCCATTTCTTGTAGTACATATTTTGTAAAAGACGATGTTGTTTCATTTCCACCTATATCAGCTGTACATTTCCCCAATCGGAGAACAGCAGAAATTGCTTCTTCAATCGCTTCTCCTTCTCTTCTTAAATCAAAAGATTGCCCAAGCATCATTGCAACTGAACGCATCATTGCAATTGGATTCACTTTATTTTTCCCTGCAATATCTGGTGCTGATCCGTGAATTGGTTCATATAGCGAAGGTCCATTCTCTGCATGACTCGCCGATGGAAGCATCCCTAAAGACCCTGCTAATACAGAGGCTTCATCACTTAAAATATCCCCAAATAAATTCTCAGTTACTATGACATCAAACCGGCCCGGATTACGAATCAACTCCATAGCAGCTGCGTCTACTAAAATATGTTCAAGTTCAATATTCGGATAGCGAAGTGCTACTTCTTCTGTTACTTCCCTCCAAAGTTTACTCGACTCTAAAACATTTGCTTTATCAATGGAAGTAACTTTTTTACGACGTTTACTTGCCAATTGAAAAGCGTAAGAAACAATGCGCTCAATTTCATGACGATGATAAGTAAGTGTATCTGTTGCTACCTCTTCTGTTTTTTCTTTTGGAAAGGAGAAATAAATCCCTCCCGTTAACTCACGAACGACAACAAAATCCACCTCATCAGCCGCCTTCAATGGGGATAAATGAGCAGTTGCTGCATCTACAGTGACAGGACGAACATTAGCAAATACACCAAGCCCTTTTCGAAGCGCCAGCAATCCTTTTTCCGGTCTTTCTTTCGCTTCGTCCCAGCGAGGTCCACCAACCGCACCTAGTAATACAGCGTCACTCGCTAAACATGCTGCTAATGTTCTTGACGGCAATGGTTGCCCAAACGAATCAATCGCAGCGCCTCCAAATTGTTCATCTTGTAAATAAAAACGGTGACCATATAACCTTTCTACCATGTGTAAAACTTCCTTGGCACTCTCCATAATTTCTGGTCCAACACCATCACCCGCTAAACAAACAATACGTTTTTCCAATGATCAGCACCCCTTTTTTATAATTTTACTGATTATTCAGAATTCACTTTCGATAAGTAGGGGTATCCCCCCACTTATCGAAACATTACTTTGCAAGGAATAACAAAGCCTTTAGTTTTCCCGCTGCATGTACATAGGCTCTAGCTGATGCTTCTAACACGTCTTGCGCAACACCAAAACCTGCAACTTGATGTGTTCCTTCTTTCAATTCAACATGAACATGAGCAAGTGCATCCTGTCCCTGTGTAATGGATTGAATGCGATAATCGGCTAACTCACACTCAAGTCCTAGAATTCTTTGAATTGCATTATAAATCGCTTCAATACTACCTGCTCCTGTTGCTGCATCTTCGTACACATTACCTGCCTCATCCTCCAGTGCAACTGTTGCACATTGTGTACTGTTGGATACAAAATGCACTTGTAATTGTTTAATGTTATACTGCTGTGTTGAAAATGCTGTTTCTCCTAGTACTAATGCACGTAAATCTTCTTCTGTAACCTCTTTTTTACGATCTGCTAATCTCTTAAATGCACTAAATGCTATATCTCGCTCTTCTTCCGTAAACTCATAACCGAGTTCTTTCATTTTTTCAGTAAAAGCGTGGCGACCAGAATGTTTTCCAAGTACAAATAAATTTTGTGCTTCTCCAATTAGTTCTGGCTCAATAATTTCATATGTCGTTACTTCTTTTAATACACCATCTTGATGAATACCTGATTCATGCGCAAATGCATTCGCTCCAACAATCGCCTTATTTTTTGGAACTACCATACCCGTTAACCGACTTACTAATGTACTTGTTGCTTTAATCTCTTTTAGTGTTATAGAAGACTCGGCTTCATAATAGTCTTTTCTAATGTGCAAAGCAACTGCTACTTCTTCTAAAGCAGCATTACCTGCACGCTCTCCAATCCCATTCATCGTCCCTTCTATTTGCAGTGCCCCACCTTCAATGGCTGCCAATGAATTTGCTACTGCCATACCAAGATCATCATGACAATGACAAGAGAAAATAGTTTTTTCATAAGAAGGAACATATTCTTGTAAATATTTAAAAAGAGAATAATATTCTTCTGGATTTGTATAACCTACTGTATCCGGAATATTAACAACATCCGCTCCAGCTCGAATCGCAACTTCCACAGCTTCTGCTAAAAAAGGGCGAGCCGTTCTCGTTGCATCTTCTGCCGAAAATTGCACTGTAGGAAATAAAGATTTCCCTAAAGTTACAGAGCGATGAATACTATCTAATACATCCTCCTTTGACATACAAAGCTTATATTTCATATGAATATCACTCGTTGCCAAAAAGACGTGTAACCGCGGAGATGCTGCACCTTTCAATGCTTCATACGCTCTCTGAATATCACTTTCCTTCGCCCTTGCTAGACTCATAACGGAAGCATTTCGAATCGTTTCCGCAATTCGTTTTACTGAGCGAAAATCACCTTCAGAAGCTGCTGCAAATCCTGCTTCCATCACATTAATCCCGAGTTTTTCTAACTGCCTGGCAATCTGTAACTTTTCTTGTTCATTTAAATTGACTCCGGGTGATTGTTCGCCATCACGAAGCGTCGTATCCATGAACAAAATCTGTTTCATATTATTTAACCCCCGCCTTTACTTTCGGTTGTACAAACGGCATCATTTCACGTAATTTACGCCCAACAACTTCAATTTGATGTTCATTTTCCTTAGCATTCGTTGCATGGAAATGCGGTTTTCCTGCTTTATGCTCTGCAATCCACCCTCTTGCAAATGTGCCATCTTGAATTTCTTTTAACACTTCATCCATCGCTTTCTTCGTATGTTCTGTTACAACGCGTGGTCCTGATACAAAATCTCCCCACTGCGCTGTATCAGAAACGGAATATCTCATATTTTCAAGTCCGCCTTCATACATAAGATCAACAATGAGCTTTAGTTCATGTAAGCATTCAAAGTAGGCAAGTTCCGGCTGATAACCAGCATCTACTAATGTTTCAAATCCCGCCTTTACAAGTGCAGTAACACCTCCGCAAAGTACAGCTTGTTCTCCAAATAGATCCGTTTCTGTTTCTTCTTTAAATGTAGTTTCTAATACTCCAGCCCTTGTTGCTCCAATTCCATCTGCATAGGATAATGCTTTTTCAATGGCTGTTCCTGTTGCGTCTTGATATACAGCAAATAACGCTGGAACCGCTCCGCCTTCAGCAAAAGTCCGACGTACTAAATGTCCAGGTCCTTTTGGCGCTACTAGAAATACGTCTACATCTTCTGGTGGTGTAACTTGATTAAAATGAACGTTAAATCCATGAGCAAACACAAGTGCATTTCCAGCTTGTAAATTCGGTTCAATTTCTGTTTCATACACTTCTGGCTGTAGTTCATCAGGCAAAAGAATCATTACTACATCCGCAGATTTTGCAGCTTCTGCCACTGAATATACAGAAAAACCATCCTCTTTCGCCTTTTCCCATGACTTTCCTTTCCGAAGTCCAACTACTACTTCAAAACCATTATCACGTAAGTTTTGTGCATGAGCGTGACCTTGTGATCCATATCCAACAATCGCTATTTTCTTCCCTTTTAATACATTTACCGCTACATCTTTCTCATAATAAACTTTTGTCATATTCTTTCTCCCCCTATATTAAAATGATTAATGAATTAACATAATTTGTTTATCTTGTTTTTTCATACTCCGCGTAAATGCAGTAACACCTGTTCTTGCAATTTCTTTTAAACCATATGGACGCATTAGCTCTATAAGAGCTTCTACTTTTTCTTGTGTACCCGTTACTTGTACGACGATGGAATCCTTTCCAACATCTATTACAGCGGCTCGGAACGGTTCAATTAAACTATATAATTCTGCTCTCGATACACTTGTTGTCGCTACTTTAATAAGAGCCAACTCTCTTGCAATCATTGCTTCTTCTGTTATATCAGATACTTTTAACACATCAATTTGTTTATGAAGTTGCTTGATCAGTTGCTCCACTTGTTGCTCGTTTTCAACATGAACAACAAATGTCATCCGTGAAATATCAGACGACTCTGTATGTCCAACCGAAATACTTTCAATATTAAAATGCCTCCTGGTCATAACACCCGTAATCCGATTCAGAACCCCACTTTGATTTCGAACTGTCGCCGTAACAATCCTTTTCACTGTCCCTTCACCCCCTCCATTTGATGAACTCCTTTTCCAGGAGCAACCATCGGCATAACTTTTTCAGACTGTAGTACCCTGCAATCAATTACAACAGGCTCTTGCAAATCAATCGCTTCTTGCAACTGTCCCTTCGCAAGTAACGGATTTTCAATTCGCACCCCTTTTATGCCGTATGCATGGGCAAGCGCTACGAAATCCGGTTGACAAGAGAGCAACGAGTGAGAATATCTTTGATTATAAAATTCGTCTTGCCACTGTCTTACCATCCCTAAAGCTTCATTATTTAAAATCAAAACTTTAACCGGTAAGGAATGTTCTTTCAATACACTAAGTTCTTGTAATGTCATTTGAAAACCCGCATCACCAACAATCGCTACAACTAATTCTTTTGGTCTGGCAATTTGTGCACCAATGGCAGCTGGAAATCCAAATCCCATTGTGCCAAGCCCTCCTGATGTTACCCACTTATCTGGGTCTTCAAGTGGATAATATTGAGCAGCCCACATTTGATGCTGACCAACATCCGTCGTGACAATTGCTTTTCCTTTTGTAATTTCATACAACATATCAATTGCTGATTGTGGTTTAATCACTTCAGAATCTTGATCATAGAAAAATGGATATTGTTCTTTTCTGCTTTTTAAAAGCGATAGCCATGCACTATGATTTTCTTTTCCTCTTTTACAGGAGAGCAGTGCCTCCAAAGCATGTTTCGCGCTAGCCACAATCGGAATTTCTGTAGGAACGTTTTTTCCAATCTCTGCTGGATCAATATCGATATGTGCAACTGTAGCCTCTTTAGCAAAGTACTCTAAATTTCCTGTAAGACGATCGTCGAATCTTGCTCCGATATTTATGAGTAAATCACACTCATACAAAGCCATATTCGCTGTATAAGAACCATGCATTCCTCCCATTCCAAGAAATAATTTATCATTTGGCGGAAATCCACCTAGTCCAAGAAGTGTATGAACAACAGGTATACGATACATTCGTGCAAAATCTGTTAATTCTTTTGCAGCTTTCGCATGAAGTACACCTGCTCCGGCTAAAATCAACGGTTTTTCAGCAGTATCAATCGCTTGTAATAATTTGTTGATTTGCAATGGATTCGCCTCATAATTTGGTTGATATCCCGGTAAATCCATTTGCACGTTACTACATCGCTCACCTTTTTCTACTACCATATTTTTAGGAAGATCGATAACGACCGGTCCTGGTCGACCCGTTTTCGCAATATGAAATGCCTCTTTAATAATTCTTGGTAAATCTGATGCCTTGCGCACTTGATAATTATGTTTTGTTACCGGCATCGTAAGTCCCATAATGTCCGCTTCTTGAAAAGCGTCACTTCCAATCAACGTTGTAGCTACTTGACCTGTAAAAACAACAAGCGGTAAAGAATCAATCATTGCATCTGCAAGACCAGTAATCACATTTGTCGCACCTGGACCACTTGTTGCAATGACAACGCCAGGTTTTCCTGTAATTCGCGCGTACCCTTCTGCTGCATGAATCGCTCCTTGCTCATGTCTTGTTAAAATATGAGGAATTTCGCAATCATAAATTGCATCATAGAGCGGCAATACAGCACCTCCTGGATAACCAAAAATAACTTCTACATCTTCCTTTCCTAACGCTTCTAACAACAGCTGTGCACCAGTTGCCATCTTTTCTTCCGTTTTTGAAGACATTGCTCTTACGAACCTCCTTTAAAATTGTTTTTTTACAATAAAAAAATCCTACGTCCACACTCCAGCTATGTGCTGAAGGGACGAAAGATTTCGCGGTACCACCCTTCTTCGCAAGAATACTTCTTGCCTCAGTGACTCGGGGATGAGTCTAGCTAATAACGGAGCTACCGTCTAAACCTAGGCAAATGCTTCAGTTTAGCACTCAAGGGCGATGTTCGTCAACGTGAACCATCGGTTTCCAGCAACCACCGACTCTCTGTGAGGCTTCACAATCAACTACTCCTCCCTATCAACGCTTTACAACTTTATAATGAGTTATCATCCAACTTTATTTTCTTCGTAAATTTTCTCTCCATCTTCTACAACTAATTTACGAAACTCTTCTAATAAACGATTTGTATGTGGACCCGTTTTCCCAAGCCCAATCGTTCTTCCATCAACTGTCGTAACTGCAATAACTTCAGCTGCAGTTCCTGTTAAAAATACCTCATCAGCTACATATACATCGTGTCTTGTAAATAATTCTTCTCTTACGTCATATCCAAGCTTTTCTCCAATTTCCAAAATAGCGTTTCTTGTAATGCCTTCTAATGCCCCTGCAGAACTTGGTGGTGTAATTAATTTATTTCCTTTTACAATGAACACATTATCGCCAGACCCTTCTGCAACATAACCTTGTTCATTTAACATAAGTGCTTCTTGCACACCAGCAAGCTTCGCTTCAATTCGAACTAAAATATTATTTAAATAGTTTAAAGACTTTACTTGTGGTGTTAATACGTCTGGGCGATTACGACGTGTGGCAACTGTCACAACCGGTATACCTTTTTCGTAATATTCCGACGGAAATAAAGATAACTGTTCCGCAATTACAACTACATTCGGTTTCGAACAAGAATCAGGATCTAGCCCAAGATTCCCAGCACCTCGTGATACAACTAAACGAATGTATCCGTTAGATAACTTATTTTGACGAATCGTTTCAACAACAATATCTGTCACTTCTTCTAACGTATATGGAATTTCCAACATAATGGATTTTGCTGACTCGTATAAACGAATAAGATGTTCTTTGAGCCTGAAGACATTGCCACTGTAGACACGAATCCCTTCAAACACTCCATCGCCATATAAATAACCATGATCATATACTGAAACTTTTGCTTCGTCTTTTGGAACAAATTCTCCATTTAAGAAAATCCATTGCTCATTCACTTAAAAGCGCCCCCTATGTTCTATGAATTTTTTATTGTTTCCTAGTTTACTCTCCTTTTTAAATAAATCAAGACAATTTTTAGAAAATTTATAATTTTTAATTTATATATATCCTTGTTTATATTGATTTATCAACATTGTTAACGTTTACAAAATGTCAAAAATTTTTTTCGCCATTTTTCATCCTAAAAAATATTTGCTTAAAAGAAGGAGTTTTGTCAAATGATGCGAATCTATTGTATTCAATAAACGAACGTCCGATTTCATATATTCGGGAATAAAAACGACTTTTGATTGAAAAGGAGGAAAATAAGCAAAATAACATTGTATAAAAATAACAATCATATTTTTCATGCAGCTTTCATAATCCTATTTTAAAAAACAAATTGTCAAATGAAGGAGGAAAATAATATGGCATGTGTACAAATTAAAGGAACGAGACAAGAGGTAGTAGAAATGTTACAACTATTTGATTTAATGGATACGAAAGGTTTGTGCAAATTTAACAATTACGTAGAGGTATCTCCAAATGAAGAACAGAATAACAACTTCACTGCCTCAATTGACATTCAATCAAATGATGAATCTGCTCAAGATCAATTAAATGATCAGTTTGTAAGTCAAATGCTCACAGGTGTATATAACGACTAATACATTACATATTTTTTCTTCCCCTCTCTAATCGGGCTTTTCTGAGCAGCTATCCCCCACCTCTTTGTTTTAGGAGGGGGATTTCCCTGTTCGTAAATATTAAATACATCAACATTTCTACCATATTTTCCTTAAAAACATAAATATTTCCTAAAAAATGGAGCATATTACTAGATGGTAGGAGGTGAAGAGTATGGCGAAAATTGGTGTTGAAAATTCTTTAACCGATGTTCAACAAGCTTTAGAACAACAAGGACATGAAGTAATTTCACTACGTTCTGAAAATGACGTGCAAGGGTGCGATTGTTGCGTCGTAACTGGACAAGATTCTAATGTAATGGGAATTAGTAATGCAGTAATAAAAGGGCCCGTTATTGAAGCAAGTGGCTTAACAACCGATGAAATTTGTCAACGAATTGAAAGTAGTTTATAAAAAAAAGAAGCCTCCTTATAACAAGGAGACTTCTTTTTTTATATTCACCTAAACGGGAAAGTAACATATACTGGATGAAAGCCCTACCTCTCTCTCATCAACACGGTTCCTCTGACCGCTCCTGATACACTAGCATGTGTATAAGCTTACAAATACAACTTTTTGGGTCTATTCACAAAAGTTGTTGGTAAAATTACCCGATCTTTCGCAAATTTTTCATATTGCATTTACAAGAAATATCCAATATATACTAGCTGTAACCGAGACACGAAATATAATCATAACACTTAAAAATAAATTCGTCAATATTTATTTTAACAAATTAAAAACAGACATCACAATCTGTCTGTTTTAGAATGGAGCCTTTTCTTTTACTACATACACAACAAATCCGCTTACTAACATACATAAGCCGACAGCAAAATTCTTGATGTTAATCATAACTACCTCTCCCTTATTTCATAAATCATATATATTTACATTCCAATTATATTTGTCGTTTCTGAACACACTTTTTCTAATATATCATAATTCCTAAAAAATGCAAGTTTACTTTTTAACGACCGTTTACAAACTTATCTATAGTACTTGGAACTGTACTCAAAGCCTTTTCAATCAAGTGTGTGCCACTATGTAAATGTAACACTTGTACACCACTAGATCCTACTACTAAAAACGCAACAGGATCAATTGAAACTCCTGCACCACTTCCACCTCCAAACGGATGCCCTTGTTTCGCCTCTTTTTGTTGTCCTTGTCCTGCCAAACTTTTCCCTACAGACGTTTCCCCTTTAAAATCGCTTCCCCCTGCGCCAAAACCAAAGGCAACTTTTGAAACAGTTAAAACAACCTTTCCGTCCGCTGTTGAAACAGGGCTTCCGACAATTGTATTTACATCGACCATCTCTTTTAAATTTGTCATTGCCGTTTTCATTAAGTTTTCAATTGGATGTTCCATCATTTAAACCACCTTTTTCCTCTTAATTCTTTTTTATACTTTCCAAAATAGAGGAACTCATACCAAGTTTTACAATTCATGAAAAAACACTGTTCCATTATCAACTTTCTTCAGCTTAGAATCTAAAAACAATATACATATCCTTCACTTCAGTCTGATAAAGTGAAAATTTAATCAGCCCTCACTAATCAGACTTTTACGGGCAGTTTATCTCTCACCTAACTCCTGTGCTTTCACTGAATTTTGAGGTGGGAGTGTTACCGCCTGCAAATAGCGAAATAAAGTAATGATATGCCTATCTATTTCTTGCCGGATAAAAAAGAAAAAGATATACATACTACTAATGAACCTTGCTATGAAAGGAGACTTTACGTTGACTGATAAAATTAATGAACAACATAGAACCGAAGAAGGGGACTATAAAGAAGAGTACGCAGCAGAGGTTGCTCCTCAGCATATCAACTATAACGATAAAGACGATGTAAAATCAAAAACAGCAGGATCCACAGCAGGGTTTATCGCTCTTGCTCTTGCTGTATTATCACTCTTTACATTTCCTACACTCTTCGGACTTGTTTCTGTTTTACTAGGTATTTATGCCTATAATCGTGGAGCTACTGTAACCGGTGGCATCGCTGCTATTGTGGGCGGCATTGCTGCAATTGTTGCTCTGTTATTCCGCGCCGCAATCATCGGTTTATTGTTCTCACTTTTTTAAAGAAAAAAGGTATCTCGCGCTTTGCGAGATACCTTATCCTGTGAAAACATCTTCTGATGGGTATCGAATTTTTTGTTTAGCTGGTCGCGCTAGAGAAAATACAAGCGTTAACGGACCAATTAACCCACAAAACATAACAAACATAATGATACATTTTCCAATTACAGATAACTTAGCCGTAATTCCCATTGATAACCCCACTGTACCAAACGCTGAAATTGTTTCGAATAAAAGTTGAATAAAACTAAAGTTTTCTGTAAGCATTAATAAAAATACTGCTGTAAAAATAAGAATTTGACTGGCAACTACAATCGCTAACGCTCTCGTTACCGTTGACATTTTGATTGTACGATGAAATAAAACAAAGTCTTCCTTCTTTCTAAAAAAGGAAATAACCGATGTAATTAAAATAACAAATGTTGTTAACTTAATTCCGCCACCTGTCGACACACTTCCTGCACCGATAAACATTAAAATCATCGTAAACAATATTGATGATTCTTCCATTCCTCCATAATCAACCGTATTAAATCCTGCTGTACGCGGTGTAATCCCCTGGAAAAATGAAGCCCATATCTTTTCACCTAAAGATAGTGATCCTAATGTTTTCACATTATTATACTCCAATATAAAAATCACAATCATCGCAATAACATTAAGCGCTACTGTTCCAACAATCATAATTTTCGAATGAAGTGATAGTTTCTGAAAACTACGGCTATACCATATATCAATTAACACCGTAAAACCTAAACCACCTATAACAATTAAAGAACAAATTCCAATATTAATAATAGGATCTCCTACATATCTTGTTAAATTATCTGGCCATAGTGCAAATCCCGCATTATTATAAGAGGCGATAACATGAAAAATACTATAATATAAACCTTTGCCGAAACCAAATTCCGGGATAAATCGAATGGATAAAAAAACAACTCCTACTAACTCAATACAAATAGAAAAAATAAAGACACGCTTCACTAATTTTACAAGACCACCAATATTCGTTTGGTTAAACGCTTCTCCAATTAATAATCGATGACGTAAACCAATTTTTTTCCCTAACACCCATACAATTAAAATTGCGATTGTCATTAATCCAAGACCACCTGTCTGAATTAACAACATAATGATAATTTGACCAAACATTGTAAAAGTACTAGCAGTATCTACAACTCCTAAACCGGTTACTGTCGCTGCCGAGGTTGCTGTAAAAAACGCATCTACCCAACTAATTGATTCTTTTGTCGCGAATGGTAGTTTCAATAACATTCCCCCGACAACAATTAAACAAAAAAAGCCCATTGCTAAAATTTGCGGCGGACTTAATCGTATAAAACGATTATAAAATCCTTGTTTTTTTGTTGCTTCCATATCACTAACTCCCTTAATAAAGTAAAACCTCTTTCCATACACTAATCGTTCGTTTTGACCGAACCAAATCTTACGGAAAGTAATTTTTCACCTAACTTTTTTCAATTCCTCATACTTTTAGAGCAAACTCATTATTTTGGATAAATCTTTATAATCTCATAATATAGTTGAGCATAATCCTTTTTTCCATAGATTTCAACTGAAAAATTCCCATACCTTTCACTTCGAATTCACATTGAAGTCACACCTATCTTTTATATTATATCTATCGAAGCTGTTCCTCCCTAATAATGAGACATTCCCCAGTGTCTCGAACAGCTTTCCATCCCTAATTAAAATTGACATAAATTGTCCCCTTCCATGGCCATCTTGTATTAACGAGATGGTCTATTTTTTATCCACTATTCATTAGACTATGGGACCTCTAACTATGTTCTACCTTCCCTCTATTATTTAAAAAGAGGGAAATTTTTAAAATCCCCATACCTTTCACTTCAAGTTCACATTGAGGTCACATCTATCTTTTATATTATATCTATCGAAGCTGTTCCTCCCTAATAATGAGACATTCCCCAGTGTCTCGAACAGCTTTCCATCCCTAATTAAAATTGACATAAATTGTCCCCTTCCATGACCATCTTGTATTAACAAGATGGTCTATTTTCTTATCTTAAAATACAATTCAAATTTCCTAACAAAAAAGGAGTGAATCTATTCACTCCTTTTTTGACTTACTTCCTTTGTTCGAACGATATTCTTTTCCCTTATTATCATTACCAGTTATAAACTCCGAACTAAACTCTTGTTGAAACTGCCCCGTTTTTGGTGAACCTTGATTTCCACTTCCTTGACTCCCGTTGCGATTCGTCATCTTTCTTCCTCCTTTCATCTTCCATCATTGTTAGTATGTCTTTCCTATCCCAATCATACACATCGCATTCTTCTATGTAACAAATTTCAATTTTTCATTTTAGTATGAATAAAAAAACCTCCCTAAAACAAGGAAGGATTCTCGATTAGCCATAGTTCATCTGGCTTTTTTTCTATATAAGTTTTTTCGAAATAGATATCATTAGATGCATTTCTTCTTCAGATAGGGCCGAAAACCTTTCTTTTAAATACTGTTTTTTTGCCAATTCCATTTTTGCAACTAACTCTTTTCCTTGTTCCGTAATTTCCAAATATACAACACGACGATCAGATGTAGAACGTGAACGCGTTACAAAACCTTTATTAATTAGCTTTTCTGTAACAGCTGTAATATGACTGTTTGATACATGTAGTTCATTTGCTACGCGAGAAACCATCTCTTTTTCATTACGATTTAATATACGGAGCACGAGAAATTCATTCCATGGTATGTAATCTCCAAAAATTTTCCCCATATCATTCCGCAATGAACGAAACATAGCAAAAACATTTGCAGATAGATCCTCCATTAATTGTTCGCGATTATGAGACACCGTTTACATCTCCCTTTTATTTCATATAGTTAAATAAAAACATTATGAATTATATTACCTTATATTTTACATTTTGTCATCTTTTTTTCCCATACAATCACTCATAATGTATTCACTTATTTGATAGATACACTCCCAAAACAAAACCCAATAGTAAAAAATCTCCGTTATTCACTAGAGCACGTATCATTTATTATCTATTTGGAAATAAATGATACAGGTTGCTTTTCTAACATGCTGAAACTCAAATCAGCCACAAAAAGGGTGCGATTCGTCGCACCTTTTTTGTTTTCACTTCCCATCAAGTATTCATGATATAATAAAATATGAATTTTTTTCCTTTTATCCCGCATTAACGGGCAGTCAGACCCCCACCTCAAAATTCAGCGAGAGCAAAGAAGTTAGGTGGGGGCAAAACTCGATTGATGAGGGCTAATAATCAGTGGGGGATGAAGCCCCCTACTGATTAAAGTTTCACTTTATAAGATGAACTTTTTGGGGGTATATCATGAATCCAGACGAAGAAAAGTTTTCAGATCTAAGTGGAAAAGATAAAACGATTGTTATTAGTAGTATTACCCTTCTTATAATTATTGCTTTTGCACTCATTTTCTTTATGTATGTCGGAGTTTTTCGCCTCATTGGTGTAGAATATACATCACGAACTGCACTGCTTCTCTTTTTTTTATTAGCCCTTATACTAGATGGAATTAGTAGTTTCTTGATTTTATTTTTCAAAGTACTTTTAACCCCTCTGCTCACGCACATGTCAAAATGGCTATCCTTTTTACTGCTTTCCCTCATAGAAATCTCGCTTGATTGGCTCGTTATTCATACTGCAGATGATTGGATAGAAAGTATAACGATCTCCAATAAAGCTGAATTACTTATTGTCCTTTTCTTTTTTATCTTGGATAAATTATGGTCTACTGATAACAAAAAGAAAGAGTAAGATTACAAGCATTTCACGATAAAAATTGATACAATAAAAACAAAAATATACTAAAGAGGTGTTACATATGACATTACAACAATGGGCTGATAAAGGTATGTCCTTTGATACATACGTAAATAACATGACTGTGAACCAGTATGAATTACTACATATTTATAATAACTTTTTAATTCCGAACGAATTGCTTCCTGTTTTAGAAGAACGTCAAAACGACGGTTGGCGTGTTATTGTACTATCCGCTGATTGGTGCGGAGACGCTCTTCTTTGCGTACCTGTTATGAAACGTATTTGCGAAGTTTCCAATATTGAAATGAGATTACTCATCCGTGATGAAAATTTAGAGTTAATGGATCAATATTTAACAAATGGAACAGCCCGTGCCATTCCAATCTTTATTTTTATTGATAAGGATGGAAAAGAACAGGCGGTTTGGGGACCACGTGCTCCAAAAGTGCAAGAATTAGTAACTTCTATGCGTGCTACATTACCTGAAAAAGATGATCCACAATTTGAAGAAAAACAGAAAGACATGTATGCTAATTTCCGTGCTACATTAGCTGACGACACTTCACTTTGGGAACATGCGATGGAAAATATGATTGAAAAAATAGTAAAATAAAAAAAACTGCCAAATGGCAGTTTTTTTATTACATAATGAAGAAATAATAGAACACCGCAGCTAAAATAAAACGATAATAAGCAAATGGTGTTAACTTTACACGAGCTAATAATTTTAAGAATGAAACAATCGCAAGCATTGCTACAAGGAAAGCCGTAATAAAACCAGTTGCAAATAATGTGATATCTGCTGAACTTAATACGTCCCAGCTTTTAATTAAATCTAACCCTGATGCTGCAACCATCATTGGTACCGCTAAAATAAATGTATATTCAGCAGCGGCTGTATGAGATACACGAGCTAATAATCCACCACTGATTGTAGATCCAGAACGTGAAAATCCTGGCCACAGTGCTAAACATTGGAACATTCCAATTGTGAATGCTTGTTTATACGTAATCTCGTCCAATGTTTTCGCTGTACTTGGTCTTGAAAATTTCTCAGCAACAATCATTAAAATACCACCAACGATTAAACTGATAACAACGGGGCCTGGTCCAAATAAAACTTCTTTAATTTTACTATGGAATAAAACACCAAGTACTCCTGCTGGAATCATACCGATAATGATATGTAATAAATTTAAAGATGGTCCTTGTGTTACCTTGCCAATCCCAACTAATGACCATAAACGTTTCCAAAATACAACGACAACCGCTAAAATCGATCCCAATTGGATGACAACTTCAAATACTTTTGCTCTATCATCATCAAATCCAATTAAATGTCCTGTTAAAATCATATGTCCCGTTGATGAAACCGGTAAAAATTCCGTTAATCCTTCAACAGCTCCCATGATTAAACCAATTAACCAATCAGCCACGAGTAGTGCCTCCTTAATACCTTATATATACTTTTTTCACACCTTATCATAATACCTTATCCAATTTCAAAGTGCATCTCTTTTTTCATTCTTTCAAAATATAACAATACATTCACATATGTGTATTTCTTTTCTATTTTCTTATTAAATTGTATGATAGAAAGAGTTTGGTCCTACATAGAAAGGAGCTTTTATGAAAGAAACCAATTCATTTTCACAAAAAATAAAACAATTTGTATTACTATTTTTCCCGATTTTTGTAACGCAAATGTCTTTATTTGCAATGAGTTTTTTTGATACAACAATGTCAGGGCATGCAAGTGCTACTGACTTAGCAGGGGTCGCAATTGGAACAAGTATATGGATTCCGATTAGTACGGGATTAACAGGAATCTTAATGGCTACCACGCCTATTATCGCTCAACTTGTTGGCTCAAAACAAAAAGAGGATGTTCCTCATATCGTGATACAAGCCGTGTATTTGGCAATCGGAGTTAGTTTACTTGTTATTCTCATTGGTTTCTTTGCCGTTTCACCAATTCTAAAAGGCATGCATTTAGAAGAACAGGTCGAACACATTGCTTCTCAATTTTTAAGCATTATTGCAATTGGTATCATTCCTTTATTTGTCTATACTGTATTACGTGGGTTTATTGATGCATTAGGAAAAACACGTACAACAATGATTATTACATTACTTTCCTTACCTATTAACGTCATTTTAAACTATGTATTTATTTTCGGTCATTTCGGCTTTCCGAAACTAGGAGGCGTTGGTGCAGCAATTGCTTCTACCGCAACATATTGGTGCATTTTATTTATTACGATTATTATTATCCGTACGAAAGAACCGTTTACATCTTTTGGTATCTTCAGGCGCTTATACCGACTTTCTATTTCAAGCTGGAAAGAATTATTAAAACTTGGGGTACCTATCGGATTTGCCATCTTTTTTGAAACGAGTATTTTCGCTGCCGTAACACTCATGATGAGTAATTTTAGCACAACAACAATCGCTGCACATCAAGCAGCAATGAACTTTGCTTCCCTTTTATATATGACACCTTTAAGTTTAGCAATGGCTATGACAATTGCAGTTGGTTTTGAAGTTGGAGCAAATCGCTGTGAAAACGCAAAACAATACAGTTTTATTGGAATTGGTTTGGCACTTGCTTTTGCCTTGTTATATTCTATCTTACTCTTTTTCTTTGACGATCAAATTGCATCTATTTATACAACAGATATTGCTGTTCATGATTTAGCAAAAGAGTTTCTCATTTTTGCGATTTTATTTCAAATTTCCGATGCAATTGCTACTCCAGTGCAAGGTGCACTCCGTGGTTATAAAGATGTGAATGTTACCTTGATTATGACACTTATTGCCTACTGGATCATTGGTCTACCTCTAGGTTATATATTAGCAACCTATACTTCTTGGGCAGCTAAAGGTTATTGGATTGGTCTTATTATAGGGCTAGCATTTGGAGCTACCTTTCTGCTCGTTCGTCTCTTGCAAGTACAACGTAAATATACATCACAAAAGAGTCGCTAATCATAGCGGCTTTTTTCATCATGCATAGTTCCTCTTTAAACGTGTAACATAATAAAAAAGAAAGGTGTAAATCTATGGATGAAAAGAAAAAACAGCAGCCCTACGATGAAGAGTTTGCTCCTGAAATCTCACCTGGATACAGGCAAGATATTCATAAACCGACTCAATATAAAAATACTTCCTTTTTAGTTGGGATTGGTATTTTCGGGACAATATTACTTGTACTCATCATTTTCGTCTACTTTTAATGGGAAGGGAACTATATTATGACTAAACAATCCTCACTCTTTTCTAAAAGAGTTGTAAAAACACAAAAAGGTTATGCTGGTGATTCTATAAATGTGCATAAACAAGTCGAACAAGGCAATCTAGAAATTGCAAAAAAAGAAATTGGGCAACAAAACGAGAACCTGTGAATACAAAAAATGTCCCCACTTTTCGGGGACATTTTTATTCTACACGTTGCCGTTGCTTCGCAATTTTAAACGTATTATCTTCTTTTATAATCTTCATTCTATAACTTAACTGCATTTCATTTAAACATTATGTCCCTCTCTTTTTTCGATATATTTATTCCATTTTATCACAGAGTTTAAAAATTCTGATAATATTAATGCATATATCCACAAAAAAGGAGAGAATCATATGACATCTTATATGCGAGATATCCAGCAATCACTACCCAATATTCCTATACACTCTTATGAACAAAACGATAATGGCTGGGATAATGTAGCCATTATCATTAACAATGAATGGCTCTTCCGTTTTCCACGTAAATCCCAGTATGCAAAACGAATACCTCGCGAAAAAGAACTATGCGAAATACTTTCTCAATCGTCACAAGAGATAAAGGTCCCAAAATACCACATCTTATATAAAAATGAATTAGATTTAATTCCATTTTGTAGTTATTATAAACTCATTCATGGGGAGCCATTAACAGTACAAACAATAGAAAGATTAACTGTAAAAGAACGTGAAACAGTTATCTCGCAGCTTGCTATCTTTCTCGCTTCTTTACATACCATCCCAATAGAACATGCTGTAAAATGGGGATTTGATACTGCGAAACCTATCTCATATTGGCGACAGATTCAAACGAAATTACACGTTCATCTTGCTTGCACACTTACATTGTTAGAAAAAAAAGCTTTTGATTGTTTATTCGAGGATTTTTTTGAACATATGTATGCATCTGATTTCCAAAAAACAATGATCCACGCTGACTTTACACATCATCACATTTTATTTGATGGGGAGAAAAGAAGCATTGCTGGTATTATCGATTTTGGTGATGCTCAAATTGGAGATCCTGCCTTTGACTTCGCTGGATTATATAACAATTTTGGTAGTGAATTTACAAATGCCATATATAAACGGTACTGTACTCTCACTCCCCATCATGATTTATCTTTCTTTAAGCGTGTCATTCAATTTTATCAGTATAGTCCATTACTCCATAACCTTGTTTATAACTTTGAAACAAATAACGAACAGGAGATACAGAAGAATCGAAAACATTTACAAACTATACTTCAGGGAAGGAGTTAACTTCTTTCCCTATTCTTCTTTTCCTCGTATATCATTAATTTTTTATCCATTTCTACAATTAATTTATACATTTGAAACGCCTGCAAAATTTGCAATTGGACCCAAAAAGGAGCCTGTTGTTCTTTTAACCATTGAAATACTTTTACTCCATTTCCCATTAAGTATTCCTCCCATCATAAGTTCCCCTACGTATATACCGTAAATGATGAAAAGCTTTTCATGTCAATACCAAAAAGAGATGCAAATTTGCACCCCTTAATGTAGTATAGTATTCTTCGCTATCAATGCATCTTGCATCTCGTCTACTTTGCATTCATTACGAAAAGCACATCCAATACATTCAGAACAAAATGTACGTTCTGTGTAATATTCTGGTTGCTGTAACATTTCTTTCATTCTATATAAATCGTTCATTCCATCCATAATATCTTGCTCTTTTGGAACAGATTCGTACCTAGTTCCTTCTATTAAATTAACAACTTCAATTCTTTCGGGAAGAATCCCAAAAACTTTGTAGCTAAACACTGCCGTAAGCTTTTGAAAAAGAGCAAGCATTTCTTCATTTGCATCAACAACATACTTTTTAATTACAAACGATTGTGTAGACCATTCACCCACTTCAAACGTTAATGAAATGTGCACACCTAACTCGTCCATATATGTTTGTAACTTCTCATATAAAAATAAAGGTGGTGTTTTACCCGCATCATTTTTCACAAACTGTATTAGATGGTCCGTTAACTTTGCAAGAACAATATAATATTCTGCTTTAGACGCGAACATTCCAATACGCACTTTATCCCAATGTTTCTCTAATCGTTTTAACAACAGCATTGTTGTTTGTTTTTCTACAGGTGATGTGTAATAGTCAATAATAATTTGATTTACAATCGATTGAACCATTTGTTTCCATTCAAACGAAGAAGGTTCTCTTCTTTTTATATAGCGAAAATAAAACTTATGTGGACAACGCATAAAATCATATAAATGATAATCTGTCATCGTTTTAATTGATATTTTCCCCTGCACCCATCTTCATCTCCCTCTCACCATTAAGAAAGGTGTTTTACAAATTCAGCACCAAACTGAAGACATTTCTCTACATCTTCATCTTCTGGCGTTAGTTCTACTTTTAGCCCTTCCATTACAACTTCAGCACCGCGCTCTTGTAACTTTTCTATTAAGATATCAACAGCTGCCCCGTATTTCGGATAAGCAGAATCACAAGATCCAAATACTGCTGCTTTTTTACCTGCTAAATGAATTTCTTCCATTTCGTCATAAAAATCTAAGAAATCATCAGGAAGCTCACCATCTCCCCACGTATACGCTCCTAAAATAATCCCATCATATTCTTCTAATATAGAAGCTTCTGGCGTCGTCATAATGTCAATCACTTCAATATCATTTCCTGTTTCACGAATCGCTCCAGCTATATGATCAGCCATCTCCTCTGTATTTCCACTCATACTTGCAAAAATCATTACAAATTTATTCAACTGAATCTCTCCCTTGATTATGTATCGCTTCTTCTTCCTTGTTTCCTTTCTTCTCCTCTACATATTCAGCACGAATTTCACGCCGTTGCCATTTTATATCTTTATTTTTAATTTCCCTTTGCCCAAGGCGAAATATCTTTTTCATCTCTCCCTCATCCATTCTGCACTTGTGAATATATTGATAACAATTATCAATTTCAACTATACTTTCAGATTAAATGAAAATGATTATCAAAGTCAATAAATATTTTTTAAAAAATAATGAAAAGGTACAAGCTTGTCCGCCAGCTATTCATATACTATAAATGAGCATAGTTCTTTCTCAGCCCTCTCTAACGGAAAGAAATAGAAGCAACTGCGATAAGCGCAGTTGCCTTTTTTTGTACTCTTTTAAGCTTTTAGTAAATTCATTGTCGCCTGTAAAAATAACTCTGCCCCATTAATTAAAGCTGATTCATCCACATCAAACTTTGGATGATGATGAGGATAACAAGTTTTGATTTTCTCATTTCCAGTTCCTAATTTAATAAAACAGCCTGGCGCTTTTCTTAAATATGCCGAGAAATCTTCCCCTCCCATCGAAGGAGCTAGCTTTACAATTCGCTCCTTTCCAAACAACTCTACCGCACTTTCTTCTACTATTTTTGTAATAAACGTATCATTGATAACCGGGTCATATCCATAGCGATATGTATACGTATACGCTGCACCATGTGCCTCTGCAATCCCCTTAGCAATTTGTTCAATCATCTCTTCCGATTCTTTCCTTAGTTTTTGATCAAAGGACCGGACTGTTCCCATTAAATATGCTGTATCAGGAATAATATTATCTGCTGTTCCCCCGTGAAATTGTGTTATGGAAACAACTCTTTGCATAAAAGCGCCTGTATTTCTAGATACAATATGTTGTAAGTTCGTAATGATTTGCGCACCAACTGCTATCGGATCTACAGTTTCTTCCGGCCTAGCAGCATGGCCACCTCTTCCTTTTACTTCAATCGTAAATACATCGGGAGCAGCCATCATAGGCCCATATACAACTCCAACCTTCCCCGTTTCTAATCCAGACATTACATGTAGGCCGATAATATAATCCACACCATCCATCACACCAGCTCTCACCATTTCCTGTCCACCACCAGGATACACTTCTTCAGCATGTTGAAATAAAAGGCGAATTTCTCCTTCCCAATCCTCATTCTTATTTGCTATCGCTTCTGCTGTACCTAATAAAATAGCGGTATGTGCATCATGCCCACATGCATGCATAACCCCTGAAATAACTGATGCATATGGTTTAGACGTTTCTTCCTGAATTGGCAGGGCATCCATATCTGCACGAATTGCTATTACTTTGCCTGCCTTCTTTCCTTTTTTCTTTGCCATCACACTATACCGCGTCGGTCTTGTCACCTCAAAAGCTGAAAATGAACATAATGTATCATATATAAATTGTGAAGTTTTTTCCTCGTGGAATGATAGTTCAGGAAATTGGTGAAAATGTCTCCGCCACTTTATAATATTTTCCTCTGACACATATGTCTGCCATACCTTTTTCAAACCCTCCATTCCTGACAACCTCCTTTTCATTCTTCACATTTCTTATTTCACTGTGATTATTTAATTTCCTTGTAAGATTTTCATTTTCAAAAAATCGATTTATACACTCACAACTCATTAAAAAAAGACAAATCCATTACAAATTCATATAGAATGTAATATAATTGCTAAGTTAGGGATTTTCTTTTTTTGTATTTAGTGCTACTATCAAAAAAGAGCCTTTTTGTCTAAATTTTACCTAAAATGTGGAATTTCGTTTTTTTCACAATGATGTAGGACATGATACCTACATATAGTTACTATTTCATAAGAGAGGGAAAGACATGGAAAGATTAAAAGAGATATGGTCTCGACCACTCACACAATGGTTTGCAAAAACTTTTTATTACCTTGCAATTTTATTTGCTTTGCTTTGGTTGTATGGTTTCCATGATACAAACACAAGCACATTTATTTACAATGAATTTTAGGGTGGGAGCGTTATGAAGTTATTAGAACAAATCGAAAAGTGGGCAGTTGAAACTCCTGATCAAACCGCTTTCGTTTGGCGAGATGCGAAAATTACGTACAAACAATTAAAGGAAGATTCTGATGCATTGGCGCACTGGATTTCTTCTGAGTATCCAGATGATCGTTCACCAATTATGGTTTATGGCCATATGCAACCTGAAATGATCATCAACTTTTTAGGGTGTGTGAAAGCTGGACATGCTTACATTCCTGTAGATTTATCTATTCCAGCTGATCGTGTACTACGTATTGCTGAAAGTTCTGGTGCGAAGTTACTTCTATCTCCGGTAGAAGTTGCTGTAACTGGCTTACCAGTTCGCATCGTATGTGAAGACAACTTAAAAGACATTTTCTTTACTCATAAAGGGCAAACGCCAAACCCTGAGCATGCGGTAAAAGATGATGAGAACTTCTACATTATTTACACATCAGGGAGCACAGGTAACCCGAAAGGTGTGCAGATTACTTATAATTGTCTTGTTAGCTTTACAAAATGGGCTGCCCAAGATTTCAACTTACAAACAGGACAAGTATTCTTAAACCAAGCACCGTTCTCATTCGATTTATCTGTAATGGACATTTACCCATCGTTAGTAACAGGTGGTACACTTTGGGCAATCGATAAAGATATGATTGCACGTCCAAAAGACTTGTTTGCTTCTTTAGAGCAATCGGATATTCAAGTATGGACTTCCACACCATCTTTCGCAGAAATGTGTTTAATGGAAGCTTCTTTCTCTGAAAGTATGCTACCAAACTTGAAAACATTCTTATTCTGCGGTGAAGTATTACCAAATGAAGTAGCTAGAAAATTAATTGAGCGCTTCCCGAAAGCAGCAATTATGAATACGTACGGTCCTACAGAAGCTACTGTTGCTGTAACAGGCATTCACGTTACACAAGAGGTTGTTGATAAATATAAATCTCTTCCTGTTGGCTACTGTAAATCAGACTGTCGCCTTCTTATTATGAAAGAAGATGGCACGATTGCACCAGATGGTGAAAAAGGTGAAATCGTAATTGTTGGTCCAAGCGTAAGCGTTGGTTATTTAGGAAGCCCTGAATTAACAGAAAAAGTATTCACAATGATTGATGGTGAGCGCGCCTACAAAACAGGTGATGCTGGCTATGTAGAAAATGGTCTTCTATTCTATAATGGTCGTCTTGATTTCCAAATTAAGCTTCATGGTTATCGAATGGAATTAGAAGAAATCGAACATCACCTTCGCGCATGTTCTTACGTAGAAGGAGCAGTTGTTGTTCCAATTAAAAAAGGTGAAAAATACGATTATTTATTAGCGGTTGTTGTTCCTGGAGAGCATTCATTTGAAAAAGAATTCAAATTGACATCTGCAATCAAAAAAGAACTCAATGAGCGATTACCAAACTACATGATTCCACGTAAATTCATGTATCAATCTTCTATTCCAATGACACCAAATGGAAAGGTAGATCGCAAAAAATTATTGAGTGAGGTTACAGCATGACCGCATATGGATCATTTTATTTTTTCGCTATAGTGGGCATTTTATTAATACCTACTATCATAGCTGGATTAAAAGGTAAAATGTTGCGTAAATATAATGCCGTTCTAACGTTAGTAATGCTTGCACTTATTTTCTCTGACAAACCGAAGCAAGCAATGATGTTAGCAGCATTTATCATTTGGCAATACATCCTTATTAAAGGCTATTTATTATTAAGAAAACAAAATAATAATACGTCCATGTTTTACATGGCTGTTATTTTATCGATTTTGCCACTAATTCTGGCAAAAATCGCACCATTTGTACATGAATTAAAATTCATTGTATTTGCTGGTATGTCTTATGTAACATTCAGAGCAGTACAAATGGTATTTGAGATTCGTGACGGTTTAATTAAAGAATTCTCATTCTTTAATTTCTGGGAATTTGTTCTGTTCTTCCCAGCTATCTCGACTGGACCTATTGATCGTTATCGTAGGTTCCAAAAAGATATTCAAAAGCCACCAAGTGCTGAAGAATATCAAAAGTTACTCTATACAGGTATTAATCGTATTTTCCAAGGTTTCCTGTATAAGTTTATTATCGCTTATTTATTGCAGAAGCATTTTGTTGATGCAGTATTTGCAAATCAAGATACCATTTTCTCTAATGCGATTTATATGTATAGTTACAGTTTATACCTATTCTTCGACTTCGCAGGTTATAGTGCATTCGTAATTGGTGTCAGTTATATGATGGGTATTAAAACACCAGAAAACTTTAATAAACCATTTATTAGTCGTAACATTAAAGATTTCTGGAACCGTTGGCACATGACCTTATCATTCTGGTTCCGTGATTTTATTTATATGCGCTTTGTCTTTTTCGCAACAAAGAAAAAGCTACTTAAAAATCGCTACACGATTTCATATATCGGTGCATTTTTAAACTTTTTCATTATGGGCGTTTGGCATATTCTAGGTGAACATGTTTACCAGTACATTATTTACGGCCTTTACCATACTGTTTTGTTTATTTCGTTTGATATTTTCGAACGAAAAAACAAGAAACATAAATTTTGGCCAAACAATAAATTCATGCATGTTCTTGCAGTAGTGATTACGTTCCATTTCGTATGTTTCGGTTTCCTAATCTTCTCTGGTCACCTTAACAGATACTTTTAATGAATAGCTTCTTTTCTTACAGCTAAGAAGTTACACATAATATATTTCGGATATAAAGGAGATTTTAAAAATGGCAGAATTTAAAGATCAAGTATTAGATATTTTAGAAGAAGTTTGTGAAAATGATATTGTAA